>Ga0185299_10000791_pt1 | contig 75959 bp, 68 predicted proteins | sample PaiPotPPA55metaG_FD_128002 | JGI IMG/M metagenome (GOLD analysis project Ga0185299, IMG submission 128002) | Iron sulfur acid spring bacterial and archeal communities from Banff, Canada, to study Microbial Dark Matter (Phase II) - Paint Pots PPA... ...
GAAGAGCAGAACCAATAGATAAAATCAAACCCAAATATCATGTGCCTGCCGATCACCCCTGGAGGAAACCATGGACCCGGACATTTCTATCTGGCGAAAAACCGGACATTTCTACTTTGCGTTGACAATTACAAGTCAGATAAAACCAGCGTGCTACAATCAGGTTTGGTATCCGAGGAATCTCTTTCGTGAACTGGGCTTTCTTTGTGCTTCGATTTGCCATCATTCTAAGCATTTTTTCACTATTTTTCTTCTCACAGCGGTTCTGGCACCGCGCCATCTGGCGCTCCACGGCCAATTTTCGCAGCCAGTGGTTGCGCGTCGCGGCACGCCTGTTGTGGCTTGCCATGATATTTCTGGTTGTTTCTGCGTTTATAGATGGCGTGCGCATGGGCCATCGTCACCTGATACCGCGGGGAACAATCCTTCCCGCGCTGGTTGGATTGTGGTTTTTCAGCGCAGTTTTCGGCTTCGTGGCAGTGAAACTGGTGCGCGGTTTGGAACTTTTGTGGTCCAGAATTCGCAGGAGCCGGCAACCAGTCGCTGCGGCACCGCAAACTGGCGTTAGTCTCGCCAGCGCCGCGACTGTGGAACAGCTGCGCGATCCGGGCCGGCGTTATTTTTTTCGTGCCGCTACCGCCGCTGCCGGAGCCGCGCCGTTTCTCGGTGCAATGTACGGCTACGCGGCTGAACGCCTTAAGTATCAGGTCCACCGCGAAGAAATTCCCATCTCCAATTTGAATCCTGCGCTCGATGGCCTCTCCATCGTACAGATCAGCGATATTCACCTGAGCGGATACATGCCTCGCGCGCAGGTTCGGCGCGCCGTGGAAATGGCCAACGAACTTGGCGCGCACCTCGCGGTAGTCACCGGGGACTTCATCACTGGCGCGAGCGACCCCTTGCCGGATTGCATCGAAGAAATCCGCCAATTGCGCGCGCCCCTCGGTATTTGGGGCTGCAATGGCAACCATGAAATTTACGCTCGCGTCGAAGACCTGGCGCAAACGTTATTTGCGCAGGCGGGAATGAAGCTGTTACGCGGGGAAAACGCGCAACTCACTTTTAGCGGGACGCAATTCAATCTGATCGGCGTTGACTACCAGCGTGAACGCACCAGCGGAGGCCAGAAAAAACAAACGCTCATACATGGCGAGCGGCTGGTTCGCCGGGACATGCCGAATATTCTGCTTTCACACAATCCCAATTCTTTTCCGCGGGCTGCGGAGCTGGGCATCGAACTTTCGCTGGCGGGACACACTCACGGCGGCCAGATTCAGGTAGAAATTCTCGATCACCGTCTCAGCCCGGCGCGGTTCATCACCGACTACATTGCGGGGCTTTATCAACGGCCACTGTTCGCGCCATCGCTCGATACTCCTCGATATTCGCGCGTGGATGGCTACGCGGAGGCGCCCAGGGTTTCGCAGATTCCGACAACCGTAAATCCAACGGGAATGGCCTCGCTTTACGTCAACCGAGGTCTCGGAACGGTCGGGGCTCCGGTGCGCATTGGCGTACCGCCGGAAATTACACTAATCGTTCTACGTCGAGCTTAAAGCAGAATTGTTGCGTTTGGAATTTCAGCGAGCGCGAGGCTGGGTTCACGGCCGCGCTTCAAAAATCAAATTGAACGGTGTTTGTGTGGCGCGGCGGAAATGTGAAAATCCTCCAGATGTGACTACTTCGCGCAAACGTTTCTCACCGGCCTGGGCGCCTAGCGCTAGTCCTACTTCTTGCGAGAGCGAAGCTGGCGTACAAAGTAGCGTGGACGCTCCGTAAAAGGCGCGGCCGATGGGATTCAAATTTTCTTCCAGTTTGTCGCCGGCAAAAGGCTCCACGATCATCCAGGTGCCATCTTTCTTGAGAGTGCTGCGGACGTGCGCGGAAGCGCCCACGGGATCACCCATGTCGTGCAAGCAATCAAAAAAAGTTACGAAATCATAGTCCGTACCCGGGTACGATTTTGCGCTGGCAACCTCAAAACGGATGCGGTCGGCTACCCCCGCATCCTTGGCGCGCTTTTTCGCGGTCTCAATGGATTTGTCGTGATAGTCGAATCCTGCAAACTCGGATTTGGGGTATGACTTGGCCATCAGAATGGTGGAGGCGCCAAGGCCACATCCGACGTCTGCTACACGGCCGCCCTTTTTTAGTTTTTCTTCCACACCTTTCAGTGATGGTATCCACGCGCTGATCAGATTCGCGGCATAACCAGGACGAAAAAATCGTTCCGTACCCACGAAAAGTTCATGGTGATGTTCATGCCAACCCAGGCCTTCGCCGGTTTTGAAGCGCTCGGTGATTTGCTCCTCCGCTTTTATAGCCGCGAGCGCCACTTGAAAAGCGCCGGGGAGGAATACGGGGCTCGATTCGTCGGCCATGGCAAATGCTTGCTCTTCGCTCAAATGGAAGGTTCCTTTTTTGGCATCGTAGGTGATGTATCCGCCGGCAGCCTGTTCGCTGAGCCACTCGCGGATATAACGCTCCGATGTGCCGGTGGCCTTGGCGAGTTGGGCGGGGGTTTGCGGTCCGCTTTTTGCGAGTGCCTTATACAGGCCCAACTTGTCTCCGATGCGAATCAGTGCCGCGTTAAAAGTGGCGCCAAAATCAACAATGGCTTTGCCCAAAAATTCATGGAGTTTATCTTGATTAATGCTCATAGAAACCTCCGTCGATAGGGTGACAGTGGGGGGACCGATGACGTACGAATGGGGCAATTATTACTCATATCGCGGTCCGGGCGGAAGTGCTTTCGCTTCCGATCAAGTTGTTTAACAGTACCTGCCGCCAACCGTATCTCTAGGTAGTAATCTGGATCAACCAGAGTCCACACTTCGAAGATAGTTGCTTACCAGGAGGACGTATGACTCGCGAAGCCAGATTGTTGTCCGGGATCATCCTCATTGCAGTTCCCACGATTCAGTACGGTGGGTATTTTCTTTTGACCTCACTGGTGAATAAAGCCAGCGGATATACGGACAATCCACTGCGCCAAAATTTCTTCCGCGCTGGGCATGCCCACGCCGGGGTCATCGTAATTCTTTCGTTAGTTTGCCAGGTACTGGCGGATGCTACAGTTCTTCCCTCACCGCTGGTGTGGTTTGTTCGAGTTGGAGTGCCGCTTTCGGCGATTCTTATCTCTGCGGGATTCTTCTTTTCTATGCTCCCGCCAACGGCTACCCAACCTAACGGAACAATCTCTCTAATTTATGTCGGGGCCGTCATTCTTGCCGTGTCGGTACTCACTCTAGCTGTGGGCTTGATTAGGATTTCACCTACCGCCTAGGACTGCCGCGGTAAGTAAATCCCACTTGTTAACAACACCGGTTGGGGCGAGAGTAACGGCGGTTCGCTCGTTCTACGTAGAACTCCGCGGGGGTCAGGAGGCAGGATTTTTCTGGGTTCGTTCTTTGCGCTTGCACATAACGCTCGTAGGCACTGTCGCCGCACCATTCACGAATTCCCAGCCACAGCTTAGCCGCAAAACGTTTCATTCGTATTACGACCGCGAGATCACGCAATTTCTCCAGGTGATCTAGAGCTTCAGATTGAATGGAGCGCATGCTCATCCCTCCACCGCGGGCGCATCAGGCTCGGCCGCAGCCCCGGCATAGGAAGCGCCGGAAAAATCTTCGGGCCAACGTGTGGCAACGTAAGCCGTCTCATGTAAGACAGATTTAGGATTCCCGCTCAGGATGCGGTACCACTGCATCAGCGCTTCGATAATCAGAACAATAATCATTGCGGCCAGCACAGCCGTGACGGCCGCATCCAGCCGCTGGTTGAAAATCACGCGTTGAGTATCGGCGATTTTTGCGGCAGGAATTTTGCCCGCGGCAATTTGCGCCGCCAGAGCCTTCGCATAGGACAGAAATCCCAGGCGTGGGTTAGGGTCAAATATTTTCTGATAGCTGGCGGTCATGGTGATGATGACCAGCCAGGTCATGGGAATGAGCGTCAGCCAAATCCAGCGGATGCGTTTCATCTTCAAAAGAATTGTGGTGGCCACCACCAGCGCGACGGCCGCAAGCAACTGATTCGAAATGCCAAACAACGGCCACAGCGAATTGATTCCGCCCAGCGGATCAACAACGCCTTGATATAGGAAATATCCCCACGCGCCGACGATCAAGGCACTCGAGAGTAAAATGCCAGGCCACCATCCCGTTCTTGCGAAGGGTTTCCACACTCGCCCGCCAAGTTCCTGCACCATAAAACGGCCGACGCGCGTTCCGGCATCCAGAACGGTCAGAATAAACAGCGCTTCGAACATGATCGCGAAGTGGTACCAGATGCTGAGCAGGCGCGGCCCGCCGATGGTGCTCGAAAATATCTGGGCCATGCCTACCGCCAATGAAGGCGCGCCGCCCGCGCGATTCAGCAACGTTTGCTCTCCCACGGCGCGCGCCAGATCGGTCATGGTTTGCGCCTGCAGCGGGTAACCCCAACTGCTGATGGTTGCCGCGGCCGCGTCGGACGTCGCGCCCACGATAGAAGCCGGGCTGTTGATCGCGAAATACACGCCGGGCGTCATGGCGCAAGCCGCGATCATGGCCATAACACCGACGAAAGACTCCATCAGCATCGCGCCGTAGCCAATAAATCGCGCGTGGCCTTCGCGGAGAATCATCTTGGGTGTAGTGCCCGATGAAATGAGCGAATGAAAGCCGCTGATCGCTCCGCAAGCGATGGTTATGAAACAAAATGGAAATATTTTTCCAGCGAACACCGGACCGCTGCCATCGATAAAGCGCGTCAGCGGAGGCATCAGCACCTCCGGCCGCACCAGCAAGATCCCGGCAGCCAATGAAAAAATTGCTCCGGCTTTAATGAACGCGCTTAGGTAATCGCGCGGAGCAAGCAGTAGCCACACCGGAAGCGCGGATGCAGCGAATCCATAGGCGATCAGCGCAAAGGCCAGCGTCACGCCGCTCAGAGTGAACAAATGCGCCCAGGAAGGCGAATCCGCGACCCACTGGCCTGCCACTACCACAAACAAAACCAGTGCGACGCCGATAAACGATGCTTCCAGAACGCGGCCCGGTCGCAAAAATCGCAGATAAAGTCCGAGCAGCAACGCGATGGGAATGGTGGCCGCCAGCGTAAATGTGGCCCATGGCGAAGACTTGAGCGCGTTCACGATAACCAATGCGACTACGCCGAGAAGAATGACCATGATCGCCAGAACCGCAATTTGGGAGATGAATCCGCCGCGCTCGCTGACTTCTTCGCGGGCGATTTCGCCCAGCGTTTTTCCGTCGCGCCTGATGGAGCAGAAAAGAATAATGAAGTCTTGCACGCATCCGGCGAAGACGGCTCCGGCGATCAGCCATAGCGTGCCGGGCAAGTATCCGAATTGTGCCGCGAGGGTAGGGCCCACCAGTGGCCCAGGTCCGGCGATGGCGGCAAAATGATGACCAAACAAAATCCACTTATTGGTAGGCACGAAATCGCGTCCATCGTCGTGACGTTCGGAGGGAGTCGCGCGAGAATCATCCAGCGTCAACAAACGTGCGGCGATGAACGCGGAATAAAAACGGTAAGCAACCAGGTAACAACAGGCTGCGGCCACTACAAACCAGGTGGCATTCAGCGGTTCGCCACGATGAAAAGCAATGCCGCCGAGTGCGCCGGCTCCGACGAGTGCCACAACGATCCAAATGACAATGCTTATCGGCCGCTTCATTTTTTTAGTCGAAAAAATTCCCCGGCGGCATCGTATGTGAGGGCGTACCGAGCGTCAATCGGATCTATGTCAAATCTGGATTGGCTCTTGCTGCGCGGGACGCTCGGAGCTAGGCTTTGGCGATGAGCGAATTTATTGCTACTGACAGAACGAAAGTGCGCCGGCATCCCGAGCGCGGCACCTACGATCGCGAAACTATTTACAGCATCCTCGACGAGGCCTTTGTTTGCCACGTGGGCTTTATCGTGGATGGTGCGCCATTTGTGGTGCCGACCAATTATGTTCGCGTCGGAGATAAACTTTTTTTGCACGGTTCCACGGCCAGCCGCCTGATGCGCACACTTAGCAGCGGCGCTCCATTTTGCTTGAGCGTCACGCTGCTGGACGGCATAGTTCTTTCGCCAACTGCTACGGGCCACTCGGCTAACTACCGTTCTGTGGTGGTGATGGCAAAAGCGGAGCAAATCGTCGACCCGCAAGAAAAACTTGCAGCCATGCGCGACTTTGTTGAATACGTCATTCGTGGACGCTGGGCTGAAGTGCGTCCGCCCACCGAACAGGAGCTGAAGGCCACTATGGTTCTAGTTGTTCCGCTAGTGGAAGCGTCGGCAAAAGTTCGTACTGGATTCGCCATCGATAAGGGCGACGAGTACGCGGCGGCAGGGTGGACGGGAGTGATTCCGTTCAAGTGGGCGGCGCAGAAGCCGGTACCCGACCCTCGCGGAAATGCTGAGCTTCCAATACCCGCTAACTTGCTTAATTACTCGCGCCCGCAATAAAAAAGACTTTATTACGCGGCAATCATTGTGGAGAGGGAAAGAGGTAACGCTTGTCCGTTCGCTCAACCGTAATTTTTCTTGTTCTCTTTTCGTGCTGCTCTCACGCCGCCAGTCAGGAACGGATCGCTCCTCCGGGAGTGGTGAAGGAAGAGCCGCCATTTCGCAAAAAAACGTACACGGACAAGAAAGGCGCGAAGATGCCTTATCGCCTTTTCGTGCCGCCCAGCTACGATTCCACTAAAAAATACCCGCTGATATTCTGGTTCCATGGCGGGAGCGGGCGCGGCTCGAATAACGAGGCGCAGATTTCCGGTGAAAACGAAAAAGGTTCGCACGTCTGGACCACACCGGACAATCAGGCCACATTCCCGGCATTCGTATTGGCCCCACAATGCCCTGAGAACGAAAATTGGGCAAATCCGGAATTGAATGAAGTGGGCGGGCCATTGCAGTTGGCGATGGAAATCTTCGCGCTGGTTCAAAAAGAGTATTCCATCGACTCCGATCGTATTTATCTGGCAGGGCAATCGATGGGCGGAATGGGGGTTTGGGCGCTGCTGCAAACCTATCCGGAACTTTGGGCCGGCGCGATCGTAGTGTCGTCGTACGATAATTTTACCAATGTGCGGGCCATTACGCGGGTTCCGCTCTGGATGTTTCAATCAGAAATGGACATGACCGTGCCGGTCGATCTGGTGCGCCAGATGATCAGGCAAATCAAAAAAGCAGGCGGCTCTCCGCGCTACACCGAGTATCACAAAATCAAAAATGAAGCATGGGATGAAGCTTTCGCCGAGCCGCAACTAGTGCCCTGGTTGGCTACACAAAAACGCGATGCTTCCACTGAAGCCCCTAAATAAAATCAGGTGTTTTCCTTCTTCTTGCGTCTAGCGGCGCGTTCCAGCATGCGCTTCACGATTATGCGGATACGTTTTTCGCGCGTGCTCGCGTGTTTGGCCAGCTCCACATAGCGCACGATTTGCCGGCGAAATGCCGGGGTTAAAGAATTGAAGACCGCCAGAGCTCGCGGCTCGTCGGCGAGGCCACCAGCCAAGTCATGCGGCAAAGCCGGGTCCCGTGGTTCGCTATCCAGGAGCAACATAACTTCCACGGTGTCGCCCGTATCGATGCGCAACTTTCGCCAGATATTGCTGTGTATATGCAACCGGTACGCGCCGCCGCCGCGCGGGGAAAGCGTGCTTTTCAGCGGTACGCCTTCGACTTGTCCAAGCACAGGAATGTACTTGTGGTTATCTCCAGCCAGTTTACGCAATGACTTTGAAACGTCGCGCGGCACATCCACGCACCGCAGGATCCATTGTTTGTAAATTCGCGCCGAGAATATGTGCGCGTCATCGGAGGAGTGAGCAAAAACTATAGTTAGGCCGATGCTGTGGCTTTATCGAGCGTCAATGGCAACCGCAACCGCCGCCACAACAAGATGCTCCGGACGATGCTTGCGTAGATGATGCGGCCGAAGCACCATTTCCGTTTCCGTTTGGCGCGCTGAATACCGAAAGCTGAATGGTATTTTTCTTTCCCGCGCACTTGGGACAGGCAATTTCTTGATTCTTATTCAAGACAATTCGTTCAAACGGCGTTTCACAATCGTCACAAATGTATTCGTAAATGGGCATGAGACTTTTTCGATTTCGAAATTGAATTAGGGACGGTCGGGACTTTCCAGTGCCTCAGACAATGCCAATCCCGTTATGATCGCGGTTATGCCGATGGCAAACCATACAAAGCGGTTTCGCCCGGCTCTGCGCGGCCGACCGGCGCGACGCCCGGAACCCACGCCCTGGGGGTCTTGATCCGCGGCGGAGGCCGCATCAGCCGCCGCCAATTCCGCTTCGGTCGGATCCAGGATAATACGATAAGCCATGCCTTCCGGAATAACGCGCACATCATCGTCGACCGCAACCGACACGGACCCGCGTGTGCTTCTCACCAGAAGTTGCTTGGGACCGACTACGGTAACCTGTGCAACCGTGGGCTGGTCAGTTTCCGGACGAATCACCATGCTGCCGACATGCATCACGAATGCTTTTGAGGTTGCGGTCGAGAAGATGGCCGTTCCGCGCGTCAAACTGGCGGCGGGAGAAATTGCGTCTTTGGCCAAAACGGCGGCACTGTCGCCTGAAAGCAGAAGACGGGCTGCCCCGGCGCGAACCTGCACACTACCGGTACCGGTGGTAAATAGTCTATCGCCGCCAAAGACGGTGGTTCCCGCCGACAAATGGCCGCCACCTACGTTGGCGCCTTCGGCGGCCACGACGGTACCAAACTCAGGTCCAGTCGCACCCCAGCCAGGGGTGAAGCCCATCGCGATGACCAAGATAGCTGCAATTACGGGGCGCAAAGGTTGCATGTTGCCCACTCCACGGGCCAGTGCACAAGAGTACCCAGCCGATTGTAAACAGTCAATCAGCAACATTCGTCAAAATTTATTTTGTTTCGCGGCGGCCATAGGTTTAATACTTTTGTTGTCCTATACATGGGGGCATATGAGGCTCAGGCAAGCAAACGATTCCACCAGCCGTCGTATACTGGTTTGCATGCCACTAAAATTCCTGTAACCATTTGATGAGCAAACAAATAAGCTTAACCGCCGCAGACTTGGCGCTGCCTTTCGCATCGATACTCGCAGTAACCACGCTATTTGCAGCCGGTCTGTGGCCCTTCAATCCATTTCCAAGAAATCAAGTGGCGTGGTTAGAGACCGGAAAGGGGCTCCAGTTTGGGGATCACGGGGTGGTCTTCAGCAGAGGATCAGTCGAAGGCACCCGGCTAAAGCGCGACTCCTTCTGTACGCTTGCAATTCGATTGCAACCGGACGCAGGCTACCCGAATGGTACAGGCAATCTGCTGGGATTTTATGCACCTGAAGATCCATCTCAATTCAGATTAATGCAGTGGCGCGATGTTCTGCTGATCAGAAAAGATTACCGCGACGCCGAAAAGCACTTGAAAACCGCAGAGATTGACCTCGAGCCCGCCTTTCTGGCGGGCGAACCCGTGTCCATTACAATTACTTCAAGCCCCAATGGAAGCGTGGCGTACCGTAATGGAATGCGAGCAGCAGGTATAACTCGAATGGGACTTTCTTGTGCGGATTTTACCGGCCAATTGGTGCTAGGGGATTCGGCGGTAATTGATAACCCCTGGCGCGGTAAGGTTCTGGACCTGGTTATATATGACCGTGAACTCACCCCCAAAGAAATCGCGAGCGAATATGCCCACTGGAACGCGAATCAGGTGCTTCTGGAGTCAAGCGGCGATCCGCATATTGTGGCGTATTACCCGTTCTCTGAAGGCCGTGGACGGACCGTGCATAGCCAACCGGGCTCTGCGCCGGAATTATATATTTGCGAGCTCTTCAAGGTGCCGCACAAAAAAATGTTGATGTGGCCGTGGGAAGAGAGCCATGACAAACTCGATTTTCGCGACATCTTGATAAATATTTTTGGCTTCATCCCGTTTGGTTTTCTCTTTTTAGCGTACTTAACCTGGCACCGGCATTTGAAGCACCCGGCAACCGTGACGGTGCTGGCAGGCGCTGCTATCAGTTTGACGATCGAAATCCTGCAGGAATACATTCCTGGAAGGGACTCCGGAATACTTGATGTCTTCACTAATACATCTGGAACGTTTTTAGGGGCACTGCTGTTCCGGTGGGCCCCGATGCAATATTTAACGAGGAAAGCACTGGATTTTCTTCGGTCGGGCGAACGGCATTTGCAGAATTAGTTGCGCCGCCCGGTGGACTCGCGTTGCTGGCCGCCGAACCTCACCACTGTTACAATGCAGGCACCTCTATGGCAGATTGGAAACAAATCACCGCGCGCATTCGACGCGCCAGAACCTCTAAAGATCCAGCAGGCCAGCTTTCAGCGCTGTACGAGAAGACTCACGACGCCATGGTGGCCTTCGAATTAGCGAAGTATTTCGAGACTTCTGCGATGAATGCCGACGCCGCAAAATGGTACAGCACTGCAGCGGAACGCTTTCGTCGCGCCGACTGGAAAAAAAAAGCGCAGGAAGCCGCGGTGCGACTGGGTGGCGAACCTGGCGCGAACACCGGCAGTGCGGAAACTTCATCGATATTACTGCCCGTGCCCGTGCCTGAGCCCGGCATGCCATTTGAGCAGAGCGCCGCGGCATTTGAAAGCATCGTTTCCGAATCGGGCGCGCCTTTAAGCACTTCCGGCACAGAAATTGCCTTCGGGATGAATGTATCGGGCAGTGAAGAAGCCTCGGAATCTAAAACCGAAGTTGACTCCGAAGAAAAACGCCGTCGCCGACGCGGCCGGCGCGGGGGCCGTAACCGTCGCAAAGTTGGTGCTGCAGCCGATACGACAGGATCGGGACGTCTGCCAAATACCCGGCGCAGCGCAGCGCCATCGCCAACTCCAACATCGCCTGCCGCAGCACCGTCAGAGCCGGAGCCGCCGCAAAGTACCCGCCGCACAATGCCCCCGTTGCCCGTCGAGCCACTTCCAGAAGCCACCATTCCCGGCCCTAGAGGGCGCTACGGCGATCCGGGCTTATCCTCGCGAATTTCGTTGCTGGAGATGCAGTTTCGGCGCCTCCTCAGTTGCGAAGCCGTAAAGCTCGAGGAAGCAAATCACGCGCCAGTGGGTCCGGGAGTTTTTGTGCTTACTGATTCTGATTTGACGAGCTATTACTACGTGGAATCCTGCCAAACGCTACGGATCGCCGTCGCCAATCTTCTACGCGGAAATGCCAGCCGTCGCGGAGCAGAATCGATCACCAAGCAGCTGGCGGAGCATTTAGGAATTACGGAAGCTCGCGTGCCCAAATATCTCGCCGAGCATTGCGTGGTGCGCTGGCTGCAACTGGATGAAGGCGCTTCGCATTTTGCGCACTTCGTAATCGCGGTGCTGCGACCGGTCCTGAACGAGTAGTTAAGCGGTCTTCAGCAGGTTTTCAATGCGTACTGGTAATTCACGTACGCGCACGCCAGTAGCGTGATATACCGCGCTGGTTACGGCCGACGCACAACCTGTCAGGCCTATCTCTCCGATTCCTCGCGCGCCGTATTCATTCAACTTGGTGTCCGGAAAATCGAGGAAAATGCAGTCGAGTTCGGGGATGTCCGCGTTTACGGCTACCAGATAATCCGCGTAGTTGTTATTCACGGGCTTGCCGTTACGGTGGTCATAAATTGTTTCTTCAAACATGGCCATTCCGATGCCCATGACGATCGAGCCGAGAATTTGATTTCGCGAGGTCTTCATGTTGATCATGCGGCCGCCGTCAATTACCGTCAGCCAGCGCGAAATCCTCAAGCGCGCAATTTCTGGATCGAAGGCCACTTCGCAAAAATGCGCTCCGAAGGAATGCATGGAGAATTGTTTCGCTTCCGGCGCTGCTTCAGTTCGCACCTGACCATCCAAGCCGGAAAGCAAGCGCAATTTCAAGATATCCGGAAATGGGGTGCCATTTTCCGCAAGGTCACCTTCCTTGTGGACGCGTCCGACGGTCATTTTCAAATTTTTGGGATCGACCTTTTCGAAAGGTGAGCCGGAGGTCAACGCTGCGACCTTTAACAACGACTGGACAGCCTGGTCCGTGGCTTTAGCGATCGCGGGAATTACCGTGGCGGACGCCGCGGAACCGCCTGAGGTCGGCCCCGGCGGCATCGCGGTATCGCCAAGTTGCACGCGGATTTTGTCCAAGGGCACGCCGCTGCGATCAGAAATAATTTGTGCAAATAGCGTGTACGTGCCGGTGCCAATATCCTGCGTCGCGCAAGCAGCCCGAACCGTTCCGTCGGCGAGCAACGAAACACGCACTTCGGCGTTGTGACGACCCGCCGGCCAAGTGCACGTGGCCATCCCCAGACCCAGAATTTCTTTGCCCTTGATCATGGAGCCGACTTTGCCGTTCCGTTGGCTCCATCCAAATTTTTCTGCGCCGATTTGGTAGGCCTCGCGCAGATGCTTGCTGGAGAACGGCTTTTTAGATCCTTCATCCGTCTCCGCGTAATTGCGAAGCCGGACCTCTATAGGATCGATATTCAGCTTTACCGCCAATTCGTCCATCGCCGATTCGATGGCGAAGAGGGACGGCGTTCTACCCGGTCCACGCATCGGTGTGGGCGTCCCAATATTTTTGTGAATGAGGTGCTGCACGGCGCGGACGTTTGGGCAGCTGTAGAGCATGGAGGTCACTTCCGCGCAGTTCTCCACAAAGTCGTCCACCATGGAGGTCGGCTGGAGAATCTGGTGATGGAAGGCGGTGAGCTTTCCATCTTTATCCGCGCCCAACTGGATGCGCTGTCGCGTGAAGGGACGATGACCGACAGTGGTGAACATCATACTGCGAGGGACCGACACTTTTACCGGGCGTTCGAGCTTTTTTGAGGCCATTGCGGCCATCCAGGAATGAGGCCATGGGAACAACTTCGATCCGAAGCCCGAGCCAATGAAGCGCGAAATGACTTGCACCGATTCGCGCTGGAGGTTGAGCATCTCGGCCGCCACATTGCGGTGATTCACAACTCCTTGCGAAGTCTCATACAGCGTCAACTTATCTTTGTTCCAGGTGGCGATGGTGGCGTGCATTTCCATCGGATTATGCGTTTCCACCGGAGTTTCGTAGGTTACGTCCAACTTTACGGGCGCGCTGGATAACGCGCTTTCGACATCGCCGCGTTCATTCTTGATTGCCGGGGGATCCTTGGGCGTTAATTCCGCCGTGGAAATGTCCGGAGTTCGAGCGTCATACTTCACGACCACGCGGCCGGCCGCCGCTTGCGCGCGTTCGAATGTATCCGCGACTACCAACGCCACGAATTGCCCGTAGTAATAAACCTGGTCGTCCTCAAAAGGAGGACGCGATTCACCCGGGCGGCTGCTTTCTTCAAAGTTATTCGCGGGGCGGAATAATTTTTCGGTGTTTCCGTGGTGCAGTACCGCCAAAACGCCCGGCATTTTTTCCGCTTCGGTACTGTTTATGCGCGCAATTTTTCCCGCGCCAATAGTGCTGCCGATTCCCACGCCCCAGGCCATATTTTCCAGCGCGTACTCGACACCATAGGGCGCGGCGCCGGTGACCTTCAGGATCCCGTCGATACGGGTAATGTTTTTTCCGATGACTGTGCTTTGTTCCGCCACGCGAACTCCTCTAAGCCTGTGTAACCGTCTGTAATGCTCTAACTAACGTCCGCTTTGCCAGTTCAATCTTGAAACTATTGTCTTTGCGTCCCTTCGCACTCCGAAGGGCCGCCTCAGCGGCTCTCCGAAAATTCCGTTCATTGGCTTCTTTGCCCGCCAGCTCATGCTCCGCTTCGGGCGAACGCCACGGGATGGTTCCCACTCCACCCATGGCCACCTGTGCTTTGCGAATCTTTTGGCCATCGAGTTCTACAATCACGGCCGCGGAGGCCAATGCGAACTCATAAGAAGCGCGATCTCTGCGCTTCAAATAATGCGATTTCGCATTTTGCGCGGGCGCGGGCAAAGTAACGTGCGTGATGATTTCGCCCGCAGCCAGGACATTCTCGTGTTCCGGAGTTGTTCCGGGCAGCAAATAAAATTTTGTGATCAGGATACTGCGATTTCCTTTTGGACCGGTCACAAATATTGTGGCGTCCAAAGCCATCATCGCAACGGCCATATCCGAAGGATGCGTGGCGATGCACTGTGAGGAGGTTCCCAGAACAGCGTGGATGCGGTTGTAGCCATCCATTGCCGAGCATCCCGAACCTGGGGTTCTTTTATTGCAGGGATAATTTACGTCCCGGAAGTAGTAGCAACGCGTGCGCTGGAGCAAATTCCCGCCAGTGGTAGCCATGTTGCGCAGTTGAGGAGAAGCGCCGGAAAGCAGCGCCTGGGACAGCACGGGGTACATCCGCTGCACCTGTTCGTCATGCGCCAGATCGCTGTTGCGCACCATCGCACCGATTTTCAATCCGCCGGCGCCTTCCGGTTCAATGCGGTCGAGCGGGAGTCCGTTAATATCGACCAGCAGCTTTGGGCGCTCGACATCGAGCTTCATCAGGTCGATCAGCGTCGTTCCACCAGCCACAAATTTTGCGCCGCTGGGTGCAACGCTGGACACCGCTTGGCCTACGTCGTTAGCTTTCGTATATTGAAATTCGTACACGCTTAACCTCTTCCAGTTCCAACAACTTTTTCCTAAAGCTGCTTAAGTCCGCCGCGGACACTGCGTACCGCGGCAACGATGTTTGTATAGGCCCCGCACCGGCAGATATTGCCGCTCATGCATTCTCGTATCGCATCGTCGTCCTTGCCGCAGGGCTCTTTAAGTAGCGCCACCGCGGACATGATTTGTCCGGAGGTGCAATACCCGCATTGAAATGCGTCGTGCTCCAGGAAAGCCGCCTGCACCGGGTGAAGTTCGCCATTTTTTGCCAGGCCTTCGACGGTGGTTATTTCATCGCCCTGATGCATAATCGCGAACGTGAGGCAGGAATTCACGCGCCGTCCATTGACGTGAACGGTGCAAGCGCCGCATTGCCCGTGGTCGCAGCCTTTTTTTGTGCCGAAAAGGCCGAGATGTTCACGCAGCGCGTCCAGCAGCGTGACGCGTGGTTCAATTTGTAAATTTTTTGTCTGTCCGTTGATCTTCAGCGAAACGGGCACAGTGCCGGCGGATGTAGGTGCCTCAGCAACATCCGTCGTCGGTTGATGCACCTGTTGCGCGTCCAACTCTCCAACTTGGAGAAGTGGGGCAGCGGTGGTGGCAATGCCGACCGTGGCGATATTTCCAAGGAAGGTGCGCCTGGATAGTTGCGAAGGAGGTTTAGTGCTTGAATCAGTTTTTGCGGTCTTCGGCGGCTCGTCTGGGGAATTTTCTTTCAATGTAGCCCTCAGTGAAAACTAGAGTTCTGCGGAAGCTCTCTGGCAAAGTCATTTATGTAGGCAGGAGGCATAGCAGCGCAATGCGGGAAAAACCTTAGGACGGGGCCATTCAGAAAAGAAAGCAAGAATCCGATCGAGCCCGATCGACCCCTTTGGGGTCGTTCTTGATACGAACTGACACGGGTAGGCCGACTAGACCGTCAGCCATTTACTGGTGGGTTTGCCCATTTTAACCCCTGATACCGACCGTTCGCCGCAACCCGCTGGTACTGGGGACAGTAACCAGTCAAACTATAGGAGGTCAAAGACTTAGTGGCCTGACCAGCTTTAGATGGTAGCGTTGTACGTAGTACTTTTTAAGCCCGGGGGCAATCGCTCGTAGCCGTTCGAACGATTGAATGGGCTGAATCCCTAACAGCGTCCGAAAGTGGAGGGTGGAAGTTTATGTCGAATCGAGTAGCAACGCAGATTTTCAGATCGATGGATTGGGTCCTGTGCAAAACTGCCGGGATGACCTTCAATACAATCCAACATTTCAACAAGCGCAATCCGAACCCGTCCGTCACGCCTCAGTGGTCGGATAAGCCGCTGCTCAAATCCTGGGAGAAGACCAAGCCGACGCTCGGCTTCCCACGGCAGACCGATTCGCTCTGCCCGGCTTGCGTGAAGGAAGCGCGCGAAGCCATCATCGCCGGTAAAAAGGATTGGCGCGATTTGATGAGCGAGAAGGTTGGCGAGATCAAGGCGCAGATCATCGAGCGCGATGGCCAGGTCTGGATGGTGAAAGACTGCCCCCAACACGGACACTACGAAGACATGATGGCCATCGATTCCAAATGGCTGAACTGGATCGAAAAGCAATATCCCGGCCGCGATATTCCCGCGCACAATGATGAGGATCTGCACAAGCACGGCTCCAGCACGGTGCGTTACGGCCGCGGCTCGGTTCTCACCGTGGACCTCACCAATCGCTGCAACATGATGTGCGATCCCTGCTTCATGGACGCCAACCAGGTTGGTTACGTGCATGAGCTGGGCTGGGACGAAATTCAGGAAATCCTCGACAATGCTTTGAAAATCAAGCCGCGTCGTCAGATGTCGGTGCAGTTTAGCGGCGGCGAACCGACCATGAGCCCGTACTTTCTGCAGGCGGTGTCTTACGCGCGCAAAATTGGATACAACAGCGTGCAGGCTGCCACCAACGGCATCGAATTCGCCAAGAGCAAAGAGTTCTGCAAGAAGGCCTTTGACGCGGGCATGCGTTACGCGTACCTGCAATTCGACGGCATCGGTAACGACGCCAACGGCCATCGCCAGATCGGCAACCTATTTGACGTGAAGCTGCGCGCCATCGAGAACATGCACGAAGCCGGCATCGAAATCGTGCTGGTGGTCACCATCGTCAACAATGTGAATAACGATCAGGTTGGCACGGTGGTGAAGTTCGCGATGGAAAACCCCAAGAAAATCGCCTTCGTCAGCTTCCAGCCGGTTTCGTTTACCGGCCGCGACGAAGACATTACTCCGGAACGCCGTTTGCGCCAGCGCTATACCCTGTCGCATCTGGCCAAGGATGTTAGCGCGCAAGTCGGCAAGGTTGAGCCGACGCGCGACTGGTTCCCCATCTCCTTCATCAGCACCTTCGCCGGATTCTCGGACATGGTGAAGGGCCAGGATTCGCAGTGGGGTTCGCTCTCCTGCGGCTGCCACCCGAATTGCGGCGTGGGCACTGCGCTGATGATTAACAAGGAAACCAAGGAATGGGCGCCTGTTCCGCGCTTCCTCGATGCCGTGCAGCTGACCAAGGATGTTACGGACATCACCGACGCAGCGCGCGGCAAGAATTTCTCTAACTTCATGATGGCCATGGCGCTCTTGAAGAACTACAAGCCGTTCCAGGGCCCCAAGGGTCTGAAACTCTATGATTTGTTCAAGAAATTCGACAAGACCTGGGCGCTGACCAAGGGCTCAGAAAAGAAATACGGCCGCACTTCCCCCGAGCGTACCTATGAAGACGCCATGAAGCGCCGGCAGACCGATCCTTGGAACTTCCTGTTTATCGCCGGGATGTGGTTCCAGGATTTGTTCAACTACGATTTCCGCCGTACCGAAATGTGCATCATTCCCTACGCCACGCAGCAAGGCGAAATTTCCTTCTGCGCTTACAACACTGGTGTGGGGTGGCGGCAGATCATCGAAAACATGCACAAGAACGCGACCGTGGCCCAGTGGTACAAGGAACACGGCAAACACGAAATCTACGCCAAGGGCAAGGCCGTCAACCTTAACTCGTTCGAACACTCGCTGATCATCGACGCTGATGACGCCGCGCGCGTTCGCCACCTGGAACACGACATCCCCTTGACCGCCTCGGAAGAGGATCGCATTCGCCGCAAGAAGGCCATTCAGGAACAAGCCAAAGTTCGCGCCATCTACGAAGAACTGGTGCTCAAGAAGCCGCAGCAGACAGTGGTGCAGATCGGCAGCGTATCTGACATCGCCAAAGCGGTTCCTGCCAACTTCAAGTCTGTTTCTATCGCTCCCGCGAGTGGAAATGGGAATGGCAACGGAAATGGCAATGGAAATGGCCACTCCGCTCCTGCACCGCAAGTAAAAGAAGCGACCGCCGAAGCAGTTGCGGGCGACTAAACAACGACTTCAATCTAACTTCTTCCGCTGCCCCGGTTTTTCCGGGGCAGTTTTTTTTAGGGTACGTCGGATACAGGGGGACAGGAGCGAAGTCGACGTTGGGATTAAACCGCGGCGATCACTTCAATTTCGACCAGTGCATCCTTCGGCAGCCGGGCCACCTGCACCGTGGAGCGGGCTGGCGGTGCAGCTGAGAAATAGCGCGCGTAAACTTCATTCATGGCCGCGAAATCATTCATGTCTTTCAGGAAAACCGTGGTTTTCACCACGTGATGAAAATTCGTGCCACCGGCCTCCAAAATAGCCTTCAGGTTTTCCAGCACACGCTGGGTCTGCTGCGCCGCATCGCTGCCGGTAATTTGCGACGTGGCCGGATCAAACGCGACTTGGCCGGAGATGAATAAAAATCCGTTGGCGCGTACTCCTTGTGAGTAGGGCCCAATGGGTTTCGGTCCTCGCTCGGTAAGAACTATGTCTTTCATGGCGTAGTCTCCTGTGCGCCGGTTAAACCGGCGAGGTGTAGTGAATGCAAAAGTCATACGAAAGTGGATCAGCGACCCACATCGGCCCCGAGTCATGCGGAGCCATTCGCAAGAATGGCGTCGAAGCGTTGACAGGGGAACGTGCGGGCCGGGTATTCAGCCGCGTAAGAACCGTCCTCCGGGACGCCGACGCTGTAGGAGAAAGCGGAAGGCCCCATCCGGTGCACCGATATCGCGAGGTGCACTGGAGTCCCGCGCGGTCAGAGACCCCGTGCACGTACGGAGACACCTCGCTCGGGAACCGGGAGATCCCAAGTCCGCCCAGGGCCGCAGATGCCTTGGGACGCATCGGGAAGTCTAAGGACGAACGCCGATGATGAACGGACCTGGGAAGTCGGACAGACCTGTAGTACCTGAGAAGTCCCCGAACAAAACCGGGCAACTGGTGGCGGAAGGGATGGAGGGAAGAGGTTTGGCCAAAGGGAACCTGCCACAGCAAAACGCGTCCCGGACACCGAGCCGGAAAGACGCGTCCAGTGCGCTGGAGCGGGTACGTCAAGCAGCAGGAAAGGATAAGAAGTTGCGGTTCACGGCGCTCCTGCACCACATCTACAACCTGGACACGCTGCGCATGGCTTACTTCTCGTTGAAGAAGGAAGCTGCGCCGGGCGTGGATGGGGAGACGTGGCGGCACTACGGCGAGGAACTGGAGAGGAGTCTCCAGGATCTTTCCGAAAGGCTGAAGCGAGGAGCGTACCGAGCGAAGCCGGTGCGTAGGGTGTTTATCCCGAACGCCGACGGGCGGCAGAGACCGCTCGGAGTTCCGGTGCTGGAAGACAAAATCGTCCAGCGCGCGGCGGTCGAGGTACTGAACGCTATCTATGAAACGGATTTTCTTGGTTTCTCTTACGGGTTCCGACCAGGGCGCAGCCAGCATCAAGCGCTGGACGCACTCTACACGGGACTGCTGACGAGAAAAGTGAACTGGGTGCTCGACCTGGACATCAAAGGCTTCTTCGATGGGATTTCTCACGAATGGCTGGTGAAGTTTGTTGAGCACCGAATCGCAGACCGGCGCGTTGTGCGGCTCATCCAGAAATGGCTGAACGCCGGCGTGCTGGAGGATGGGAAACGAATACGGACGGAGGAAGGGACGCCCCAGGGTGGAAGTGCTTCGCCGCTTCTGGCGAACGTCTATCTTCATTACGTATTCGACCTGTGGGTCCAAGCATGGCGTCAGAAACGCGCGCACGGCGATGTGATCGTGGTGCGATTCGCGGATGACATCGTGGTGGGCTTTAACAGCAAAGCGGATGCCAATCAGTTCCGGACGGAACTTACGGAACGAATGCGAAAGTTCAACCTGGAACTGCATCCCGAGAAAACGCGGCTGCTGGAGTTTGGTCCGTTCGCGATCAATGACCGGCAAAGGCGAGGCGACGGGAAACCGGAGACGTTCAACTTTCTTGGCTTTACGCACATCTGCGTGAAGAAGAGGAGCAATGGACGGTTCACGGTGATGCGGCAAACGATTCGCAAAAGGATGCAGGCGAAGCTGAACGAGGTGAAAGCCGAGCTTCAGCGACGCATGCATGAACCCATCCCCGAACAAGGTAAGTGGTTGCAAGCGGTGGTGCGTGGACACACCCGGTATTACGGAGTGCCCATGAACACACCGGCGCTGCGGCTTTTCCGATTCCAAGTGGGATGGCTCTGGCATCGCGTGCTGTCTCGGCGCAGCCAGAATGGCCGCGTCCTCTGGGATCGCATGCGGCGCCTCCTCACTCGCTGGCTGCCTCTGCCTCGCGTCTGTCATCCCTATCCCCTGCGCCGCCTGGGCGTCATCACCTAAGGCAAGAGCCGGATGCGGGAATCCCGCTTGTCCGGATCCGTGGAGGGGGTTGTGAGCAATCATGATCTCTACTCCGACTCAAAGATGTGTTTTTATCCGCCGATATATTTTCATATTTCGCGCGAAAATCTACCGGCACTCCGGGATGCTTCATCCACAGCCGCACGAACGCCGCCGTGTTTCCATGCGCTTCCTGGTCGAATGCGGCGATGAGATCGTCAAGATTGAAACCGCTATTGCGCCGGGAATCCAACATATGCCTGACGGCTTTGCGAAATGTTTCCTGCCCGTAACGGTCCTGAAGTGCGTAGAAGAAAAGAAAACTTTTCGCCTGCAAAGTGGCGTGGTCCTCTTTCGCAGATGGCGAAATATTTTTTGGCACCAGCGCCAGGGCGCGGCGAATCGTTTCCATGCGAGCCGCCGCGCCGTTCAGCGCTTCATCACCCACGGCCGCAGCGAACAGCGGAAAAGCCGAAAGCGGCGGATTCTGCTCAAAAAACCCAGGATTTTGGCCATAACCCAACCAACTGGCCGCCAACGCGGGCGCCGTTGCTAACGCCATTTTCTTCAGCCCCGGACCGGGATCAATCACCGCGCTGTCCAGCGTTATCATCTCGCCGCTTCGCACTTCGTCCTTGGTACCGAGCACTTGGGCGTTCAGAGGGTTCCGTTCCGTGAAGCATCCCGGTGTGACCGGGCATTCCGCCAGCCACAATGGCAGGCCGTTTTGACCTGGTTTATGGTGCCTTCCCAAAAAGCCTGCTGGCGGTTCTGCGACGGAACGCGCCCCAAATACCAAGTTGTAGTTTCCCAAAGTTTTGATTAAGGAATCGCTCACTGCGCGGATATCGCCGGGATCCTGCTGCTTGCGAGTCCATAGATAAATCTTTTGCCGGTCGGATCCGATTTGCTTGCTTACATAGCGGCCGGCAATCACGTAAGGATAAATATCCACAATGCGCTGCCTGGCTTGGACGGTAGTTTCTTCGCCGTGCTTGGAAGTTTTTATTTTGTCGCCGCTGGTATGAACGACGAAACCGTTGGGCACATGTAGGGTGAGATTCCATTTGTCCGGCGGCACGCCGCCGGTCGCAAAAATTCCTCTGGCAGGTAAAAGTTCCGGGGCCCAACCGTGGGCCGGCAAGAAGAAGGCATCAGGAGTGAAGCCCAGAAAAGACGACTCGCCTGGTCCGGGTGTTTCTAGATCCATTGCAATATGCAAGCTATGCCGACCGGATAACGTCCAGGGGTGCGGTAATTTCAAAAGTGCATTGCGCGGATTGTCTGGGGATGGCTCGGTGTTGAGCGCTTGTCCATCCCACGTCAGCTCGATATTCGATGATTTGAATCGCCGCTTTCCAGGCAACCGCAGCTCCAACACGGAAAGTGGGTGCGTACCGTTATTGGTGAGTTCGTAGCTGGACTTAATAGCGATGTGGGGAGGTGGCCCGGGGTCAAAATGTACGTCGATATCCTGTTTGTTGATGATGTATCCGGGACCCAAAGATGAGGTGCATCCAGCGACAAAACTCCAGCTCGCCACAAAAAAAAGAAATGGCATTGCGCGAAAGTTAGAGGGAAGTTTCAACACATCGATTGTAGCGAGGATTCAAGTCTGGCAAAAGGCGGTTCGCAAACGCGATTATTTTAGCGCCGCCATTTTGGCTGAGGGGTAAAAAAGGGTTATCGTCTGCGGCCACGGATACTGACAAAACCCATACCGTAATGATTTCGCGCCGTCTCGCGCGCGCGTACTTCCTTCTCCGCCTGGTTGTCGTCCATACCCTGGTTGATGCGCTGAAGAATTTGAGTTTCCGTCAAGCCGGTATTTTTCAAACGTGCAATCTCTTCGCTCGAAAGCGTCGGCTGATCCTTAAGGCGCCGTTGCAACAACGTTTGCACCGTGGAATCTGACAATCCAATCAGGCGCAGCGTGACGGCATCGCCGCTAAGTGCATCGAGTTTATCGACGCGCGCGATCTGCAGAATCTGCTGCTCACCGAAACCCGCCCCGGCCAAGCTGGTAACCGCGTCAGCGTTTGAAAAAGGATGGTGATGCTGATGGGCGTTGCTCACCAGTGTGACGCAGGTGTAATCCGAGATTCCCGCCTGCTTGGCACTCACCAGCTGCAGCATTTCGTTATCGGAAGTATCCAATTTCTTCAATTGCTCGATACTTGTCGAAGACATCCCCGCGTTCACCAGCGGCCGATAATCGGCTAACAGGTTATGCCCGCAACCACTTGAAACGGCCAAAATGCAGGCTACGACTACGGCCAGCAAGGAGCGTGTCATTGGCACGGTTCGAGCGGGCACAGTTCGAACGCGCGCGCAGCACAAAGGCAAATTTCGATGGAGAGCCATGATTCGATTGTATCGGGACGTGTCGTCGCCAATCGGGGGCAATCGGAAGGTGTGTAGTGGGTGATACCCGTCTAAAGGACAGGTAGGTGGTCCCTGTGCTTCGGCAATCCTCAAATCGAGGAGATTTCAGGTCGTTTGATAAACGCGCTCAACGCCGTAAACCGCGGCAATCTTGCGAATATTTACGAGTATGGTTTCCAATTGGCGGCGGTCTACAATCTCCAGGCTGGCGTCAATGCGCGCATTTACGCCATCGGGCCGGCTAACCAGGTTTCGAATGTTCGAACCGGCCCCGCTGATTACCGTGGTGATGTCGGCGAGCAATCCAGCGCGATCGCGCGCGCGAATCTGCAGCTCGACCGGGAAGGTTGCGGCATTCTCGCCACCCCATTCCACAGCTATGCGACGCTCCGTTTGATAAAGCAGGTTCTGCACGTTGGGGCACGTGCGGGTATGCACCGCGACACCGCGACCGCGCGTGATGTACCCGACAATTTCGTCACCAGGAATGGGGTTGCAACACTTGGCGCGATAGACCAACAAATCGTCATGGCCTTTGACGATGAGTGGCGCCTCACCGAAACCCAGCATGCGTTTGACGGTTTTAACCAGCGTGGGCTTGGCATCGGGCGGCTCGATTTGCGTGGCCTTGGCCGGCTCGCCAAGTACGCGAGTCAGGATCTGCCGCGCAGAATATTTTCCAAAGCCTACCGCGGCATACAAATCCTCAATCTTCGAAAGGCCATGATCGGTAGCCACCTTCAACATATCCGCTTCCGGAATTTTCTTCAGGCTGCGATCGAAGTGGCGCGCTTCGTTTTCAAGCAGCTTGCGCCCCATCTCGGTGGCTTCCTCGCGCTCTTCGAGGTTGATCCAATGTCGAATTTTGCTCTTGGCGTGAGTGCTTTTTACGAAGCTCAGCCAGTCGCGGTTGGGGTGGTGGCCCTTCTGAGTGAGAATCTCCACAACATCGCCGCTGGTGATTTCATGGCGCAGCGAGACCATTTGGCCGTTTACTTTGGCGCCGGTACATTGATGCCCAACTTCCGTGTGCACCGCATATGCGAAATCCACCGGCGTGGCCCCGCGCGGCAACTCCAGCACGCGGCCCTTGGGAGTGAAGGCATAAACCTCCACCGGGGCAAAATCGACCTTTAAGGTGGATAAGAAATCGCCGGGCTCTTCCAGCTCCTGCGACCACTCGATCAACTGCCGCATCCAGGTGAGGCGCTGATTTTCTTCTTCTGAACCAGGCTTTCCGCCTTTATATTTCCAATGTGCAGCCACGCCTTCTTCCGCGATGCGATGCATTTCCTGCGTGCGAATCTGAACTTCCAGCGGCTGCCCGCCATGCAGCACGGTGGTGTGCAGCGATTGGTAAAGATTGGGGCGCGCCATGGCGATGTAATCCTTGAATCGTCCAGGCACCGGATGCCAGATGTGGTGCACTACTCCAAGTGCCGCATAACAATTGCGCTCGCTGTCGGTAATGACACGCACGGCAAGCAGGTCATAAACCTGCTCCAGCTCCCGTTCCTGACGCACTAGCTTACGGTGTAGGGAATAAAGTCCCTTAACGCGCGCTTCCAGTTCCGCCGGGATGCCGCTTTCCACTAATTTTGTCTGGATGGTCTGTTGAACTTCTTCCAGGAATCTCCGATGGATGTCGGCCTTTTCCGCAACTTCCTTCTGCAGCCGCAGGAAGGATTCCGGCTCCAGGTAGCGGAAGGATAGGTCCTCAAGTTCGTTGCGGACGTTGCCCATTCCCAAACGGTGCGCAATGGGGGCATAAATATCCAACGTTTCCCGGGAGATGCGCTCCTGCCTGGCATTTTCCAGATACTCGAGGGTACGCATGTTGTGCAAGCGGTCAGCCAACTTCACCAGCACGACGCGCACGTCGTTCACCATGGCCAGCAGCATTTTGCGGATGTTTTCAACCTGGCGAGTTTCCGGCGCCATCATATTCAGCCGGCTGATCTTGGTCACGCCTTCCACCAAGCGCGCGACTTCTGGCCCGAAGCGTTCTTCGATGCGCGACAAAGGAAATTCCGTATCTTCAACCACATCGTGCAAGAGCGCGGCCGTTAAGGTTGTAGCATCCAGCCGCATGTCGGCCAGAATGTGGGCCACTTCCAGAAGGTGCGTTAAATAGGGGTCGCCGGAGCTTCGTAACTGGTCGCGGTGGCGTTCAGCGGCAATTTCATAAGCGCGCCGCACCACCCAGGGATCTTCGGAGGGACGATTCTTCCGCAGCTTGGCCAGCAGCTCCTCGAGGCGCGCATCGAGCTGCCGCTCGGTACGGTCGCGGTGGAAGTGCAGCGGCAGATTGTTCGACGACGACGGCATAACCCGTTAGATGACCCCTGGATCGTTCAGTTACAATATCGTTCTTTTACGCTATTGTAGCGCAAGACGGCCTGATAGAAGAACCGTCCCGCCTGTTAGCGAGGCAAAAAGCCGATTAACTATAGATCCGGCAATTTGTCCTCAAGTTCGCTTGCCAATTTACTGACGTCGGTTGCATCGCTGAAATTTTTCAGCTCGTGAGCCGTGGACCCCGCCTCGATACCTAAACGCTGGCAAATCTTGTGCTGCATTTGCAGCATGGCAGTCAACTCCTGCTCTGCCAACATTCCCACCTGCAGATCCAAATGGGAACGCCTGTCTGCCTGCCTGGTCATGCGGTTTTGGCTGATGAGCACGAAGATAGTCAGCAGCACGCTTTCGGAAGAGATCACCAACGCCAATATCCCAAAAGGAAAAGGGTCGAAAGGTTTCACTCCCGGAATTACCTTCAGGTTGATGGCGCTCCAGGTGAGCACCAGCAGGAGCTGTAGCATCAGAAACGAAATGCTGCCAATGAATTTCGCGACCGCGTCGCTCACTCGTTCCGCGATGGTGCGCCGGTGCAGCGCCTCATGCTCAAGCTTGACGATGGCGTCGATGTTCAACTGCGTGGGATGCGCAGCTTCACTACCGGATTGGCTCTTGATTGCCATGGACACCTCGGCGACTACCAGAGGCGAAAGTTTACCGAAAAGAGCTTGCCAAATGAAAAAAGCCGTTCGTTTAGAATGCGCTGTGGGTCATTGTTCGGTAACCGCGTTTGAGCGTAGTCGCCGCGCTCAAGGCTGACGCCAAACAAACTACTTTTTACTGCTTGGTGCCCCGTCATCCGGAACTTCCAGGAACATGCGTGCATCAATGGGTTCCTACAAGTCTTCTTGCCGTTGCCTCACAACGCCCGGCGTACCACTCGGTAGACGTTCGCGTATAGAGGCGAACAGCTTTTCCCGTCCGAGGAAGGCGGCCATATTCTTGTATTCCGTCAATAACACAATGATGTTTCCTGATTTGGCGCCAGGAGGCATAAGCACCGTCTCTACTATACGGTGGTAGCTCAGGACCTCACCTTCGCGCTTAGCTTCTTCTCGTATGCCCATCCAGTGGTCATCTAAGTACCCAAGGGCTAGGCCGGACTTTTCGGGGTAAATTTTAATAGATTCCATCGTCCAAACCGGCCTTTCCGGAAATGCCGGGAACTGGGCATCTCCACCAACAACGATAAAGAGAGAGCAAAGAAAGAGACCTGCTATTATGCGGCCTCGCATGTGCGCACCTCCTCTATGTTCAGACGCGCTCAGACAGCAACGAGCTATCCTAGCAAAACCGAGGCGACGTGGGTGCTGCGTCGCGTAATCTGAAACCGTCCACTTCCTAAAAGTACCCTGTGGAAATTTCTCGCGAACACCGCCGCCATTCCTCTGGTATTCTTTGCGCCGTTAGTTAAGGAGACCTGATGACGCACCGGCATGAAACCGATGTGAACCGCCAACAAATCGAAACGGACGCAGACTCGCTGGGTCGGCGTAAATTTCTGCGAACCTCTTCACTGGCCGCTGTAGCCGGCGCTGCGACGTTCGCCTGGCCACACAGCTCGTCCGCGGCCGCGGCTGACCTCGACGCCATCAACGCCGAAATCGCCAAGCGGCACGACGAAAGTGTCAAGCGTCTCCAGACTTGGATTCGCCAACCTTCCATCGCCGCGGAAAATCGCGGCATGAACGAAGGTTGCGAACTCACCATGAACATGCTTCGGGAAGCCGGTTTTGGTCAGGTAACCAAAGTTTCGACCGATGGCCAACCCGGTATTTTCGCGACACTTGATGCAGGCGCGCCGCGATCTGTCGGCTTGTATTTCATGTACGACGTAAAGCAGGCGGACCCCGCGGAATGGTCTTCTCCGCCGTTCGATGCTGCTGTGGTGGACAAACCCGGCCTGGGCAAAGCCATTGTTGGCCGCGGAGCGGTAAATCAGAAAGGCCCGGAAGCCACGTTCCTGGCGGCTTTACACGCGATTCGCGGCGCCGGCAAAAAGCTCCCTGTCAATTTCGTTTTTGTCGCGGAAGGCGAAGAAGAGATCGGCTCGCCACATTTTCCGCAAATTGTTAACCGTCCCGAGGTGCAATCTGCCTTGCGCAAATGCACCGGCATCTTCATGCCTTTCGCGGCGCAGGGACTCGCCGGCGACGTCACCATGTTCCTTGGTGCAAAAGGTGTGGTTGAACTGGAACTGACTTCCAGCGGCGAGAAATGGGGCCGCGGCCCGCGTAAAGACATCCACTCCAGTAATAAAGCCAGGGTGGACAGTCCGGCGTGGCATCTTGTCGAGGCTTTAGCCACGCTTGTATCTCCCGACGGAAACGACCCAGCGATCGAAGGCTACGCTGCCAAAGCGCGACCGCTTTCCGTTGCGGATAAGCAAATGATCGCGGAAGCGTCAAAGCGCTTGAGCGAAGCTGAAGCTAAGAAACTTCTAGGAGTTGAACGCTGGGTCCACGATGTCGATTGGCAAGAAGCGCTGGAGTTGCTCACTTCTCGCCCCACCGTAAATATTGAAGGGCTGGTTGGCGGCTACACCGGTCCGGGCGGCAAAACTATCTTGCCTGGCAAGGCCGTCGCCAAGATGGATCTGCGGCTCGTGCCAGATATGACCGCCGCCGAAGCGCTGGCCTCTCTGAAGGCCCACCTCGCAAGGCACGGCTTCGCAGATATCGACGTGCACATGAGCGGAGGCTACGATCCCACCACCACTGCAGGCGACGCCCAGATTATTCGTGCTTCCGCCGCGGTATACCACAAAAATGGAATCGATCCGGTATTGCTACCCAGGCTGGCCGGCTCGTGGCCCGGCTACGTGTTTACGGGCGATCCCCTTCGGTTACCCGCCGGACATTTTGGGCTGGGGCATGGTAGCGGCGCTCACGCGCCCGACGAATATTATGTGATCGAATCGACCAACCCCAAATTACAAGGCATGGATGGAGCCGCAAAATCGCACGTCGAGTTCCTTTACGAATTGGCGTCCATCGCTTAGCCTTGCAGACATTAGCGGTCAATAAAAAAAGGGCATTCGTGAGAATGCCCTCTGGAAATTTTACTGGAAATACCGCTGTTCTTCCTGTACTGGTCTTGTAACAGCTAGGAAGTTTGCTGCGGTTGATCCGCGCGCTTCTGCTTGATTTCTTTTACTTTTTCGACCAGGTCGTCAGCTTGTTTCTGATAGCTGGCGCGCTCGCTGGCACTTTCCACCATGTCGGCCTTGCGGCGGTAAAGCAAATTCAAGTAAGCCATCGCATCGTCGTAATCCGGCCGGAGTTGAATGGCCTTCTGCAGGGACGCGATGCCCTCATCTACCAGTTGGCCATACTTGTCCACGAACTGCGTACGGACACTAGCCGGCAGGGGATCGCTTTCCTTGATCTGTTTATTGATATGGTCCTTGTTGTAATCCGTGCGCATCTCCGCGTTGCCGCGAAATGCCAGCGTCCAATCGATGACACCGATCCAGTAATACGGCTCGGGATCAGTGGGCTTCAGATCAATATGCTTCTGATGGTAGGTCTTGGACTCCTGAAACTTTTGCGGGTTAAAAGGCTGGCCGCTCATCTGAAACAGAATGGAGCCGATGCCGTCAATCGCGCTCAAATTGTTCGCATCTTTTTCCAGCACGCCTTTAAATTCGTTGATGGCCGCATTGCCGCGCTGGACGTTTTCTTCGGACGGCGCGCCGGGTATGTATTGGCTGGCGTACGCGGTGGCCAAATACAAGCGCGCGTTGAGCAGCCCGGGATCGAGGTCCTTAGCCTGTTTGAAATCCTCGACGGCGGCATCGTACTGGCCGTTTTTGAAATTGGCGACACCTTTGTTGAGCAGGTCGCGAGCTTTGAGTTTGTTGCACCCTGAACCCGCCGCCACTACCACCGCCAGCATCGCTAGCGAGAAACCGCGGCGAGCGATTCGAACCGATGAAGCATAAGTCATCGAATCATCCATCCCTGTAAGGCGCGAGCCTAAAGAGGTCCACGCTAGGATTCACGTCCGCCCTGCGAGGGGCATTTTTCTACTTGGTAATTTACTGACCCGCTTCCAGCTTGGCGGTAATCAATCCTACTTTGTCGATGCCGGATCCGCGCATGATGTCGATGGCCCGCGCGACGTCCATGAACAGTACATCGTTATCGCCTTTGACGAAAGCTACTTTCTCGGCGCGATCCTTGAAGATCTGCTCCATGCGAGGACCCAGCCCATCCCAGGTAGTATCTTCGCTATTAATTTTCAGCTTCCCGTCTTTCGCCACCTGCACTACTACGGTCTTGTCATTTAGTTCCTGATTTTCGTTCTTGTTGGGGTTGGGTTGCGGAACGAGCGCGTCCAGCCCCTTGGGCGTCAACGGCGTGATCACCATGAAAATGATCAACAACACTAGCAAAATATCGATAAGCGGAACGACGTTCATTTCCGCCATCGCACCACCCTTACTTTCACCAACGCTCATGCCCATTGCAGATCTCCTGTTCCCGCCTCATACCTCTAATGCAAATTCTCCAATAACGACACGTCAAACTTCGATGCGTAGCAACTAATTTAAACCTGTTATCAATCCCACTTTGTCAATGCCAGAACCACGCAAAATGTCGATGGCCCGTGCGACGTCCATGAACACTACATCGTTATCGCCCTGTACGAAAGCCACTTTCTCAGCGCGGTCTTTAAAAATCTGTTCCATGCGCGACCCCAGCCGGTCAAAATCAGCATTTTCATTATTGATTTTGAGTCTACCGCCTTGTCCTACCTGGACTACTACCGTTAGCGGATTAGTGATTTTAGGATCTGAGGTATCTACGTTGGGTCGCGGTAAAACCGTTTCCAAACCCTTTGGTGTCAAGGGCGTGATCACCATAAAAATGATCAACAACACCAGCAAAATATCAATCAGCGGGACAACATTCATCTCCGCCATGGCACCAAGCTTATTTTCACCGACGCTCATTCCCACTGTGACGCCTCAAACTCCGGGCGGCCGTCTGGACTTTAGGTCCAGACAGCGCCAAATACTTAAGATTAAGTTGAAGGTTTCGCGTTTGGCGGCGGCGGAGTTTCGCGGGTTTGCCTTCGCTCCGTTAGCAAGCCAAGTTGATCCACGCCCGCGGATCGAATTTCGTCCACTACTCCGACCACGTCGCCGTATTTAGCACGGGCGTCACTGCGAACGTAAACGGTCTTGTCGAGCCGGTTGGCGAGGCGATCCTTCACTTGGCCGGTGATGTCTTCCTTGCTGATGGCCGTATTTCCCAAGTAAATTTTGCCGTCGCGAGTTACCGCCACGATTACCGCGTCATCTTTGTCCGCATCTTGCATATCCCGGGGGGTGTTGGCGGTGACCATATCCACGGACACGCCCTTGGTTAACATGGGCGTGACGACCATGAAGATGATCAGCAACACCAACATGATGTCGGCCATGGGAATTACGTTTGGCGACGACATCTGCGCCCCGACGGTGGGTTTATACGCCATGGCCGGTTACTTCCTGGCGCCGCGGCGCAAAATGAAGTAGTTGATCAACTCCATGGAGGAATTGTCCATCTCCACGTCGAAGGCTTCCACCTTATTGGTGAAGTAGTTGTAGGCCCACACCGCAGGCACGGCCACCAGCAAACCGAATGCAGTGGTCACCAGCGCTTCCGCGATACCGCCGGCCACAGCCGACAGACCAGTGGCCTTGCTGCTCTCGATACCTTTAAACGCGTTCAAAATTCCGACCACTGTGCCAAACAGCCCCACGAATGGAGCCGTGGATCCGATGGTCGCCAGCGCCGAGAGACCGCGCTTCATTTCCGCGTGCACGATAGCGATGGAGCGCTCCAGCCCGCGCTTGGCAGCTTCCACCACGTCAGCGTCGGATACTTGCTGCGAAGCGGACTGAAACTCGGACAGCCCGGTGGCAACAACCTTGGCGATATGGCTCTTCTTGTTTCGTTCCGCGATAGCGATCGCTTCATCCAGTTTGCCTTCCTTCAACGCCCCGGCAACCTGCTGAACGAACACACGCGATTGCTTGCGTGCCGCGCTATACATCAACGCGCGGTCGATCATCACACCGAAAGAATAAACGGAGAGAACAAACAAAATACCTACGACAACCCTGGGCAGGGTGCTCATCGTGGACCACATACTCTGCAAGCTCCACGTGCTAGTGGTGGTGGATTGCAGGAATATGGCCGCATGTACGTACAGAGTGGCTACCATTCGTATGCTCCTTAAGAGTGTTTGCTAAAACCTTTCTACTCGGTCCGAAACGCCTGCCCCATGACGGGCGCCACGCACCGTAAAGACCTAAAACCGTACCTGTTACTGATTGAGAGAGAAAATTACGTCGATGGTGGTATCCACTTCGACGGGCTCACCGTTCAAAGTGGTTGCTTGATACTTCCATTGCCTCACGGCATCCAGCGCCGCCTGCACCAGAAGCGGGTGACCAGAAATCACCTCTAACTGCTCGACCGTGCCGTTCTTGGCGATGATGGCGTGCAGTCTTACGGTGCCGGAAATGCGGGTCTGGCGCGCCAGTGGCGGATACAGCGGCTGCACCTTGTTCATCAACTTAGCCGCCTGCACCTGGCCGCCCTGGCGGATACGCTGTTGAGTCGGCTTCGGCGGTGGAGGTGCTGCGCCTACGCCGCCAATGACGCCGCCTATAACGCCGCCCATCTGGCCACCAGCGACGCCGCCAACGACTCCACCCTGCATGCCCGACATGTCTGGGGCGTCTTCCTTAATAATTTTGATGTCCTTCGGTATGACCTTCGGCGTGACCAGTTTGCCGGCATCCATCAAGTGCACTTGCGGCTTAACGTGAACGACTTGCGCGATTGGAGGTGGCGGGGGAGGAGGTGGAGGAGGCGGCGCAACCAGCAACGTTGCCATCATAGTCTTCGGCAGCGCCTCCGTATAAATTAGCGGTATCAAGATTAAAACCGCCAGAAAAGCTACCTGGAAAATCATGGACAGTACGACCGTCCAGGGCTTATTCGTTTTCCTTGGATTTGGACTCGAGACCACCATCTCGTCAAACATGGTTCCCTACCTCCTCCCGGCAGGCGCGAGACGCCCTGAGGCGCCCGAACTTGCACGGGTTTTACTACCGGCTGCAGATCCGGTGCTTGTCGCAAGACCTTGGCCGCGCCAGCGATTCCAGGCCACCACCAACGGCGCGGCAATGCCAAAACTGGAGTACGTTCCTACCACAATCCCTACCACTAAGGCAAAGGAGAAAGCGCGTAATACCTGCCCGCCCATCAGAAACAAAACCAGCACGGTAAGAAATGTTAGGCCGCTGGTCAAAAGCGTTCGCGAAAGTGTCTGGTTAATGGACTTATTGACGACGTCCGCAAAGGATTCACGCCGTAGCAAACGGTTGTTCTCCCGGATGCGATCGAAAATCACGATGGTGTCATTCATCGAATATCCCACCAGAGTCAACAGCGCCGCGATCACCGTCAGGGAAATTTCAAAATGCAACAGCGATAAAAATCCCAGCGTAATTAGTACGTCGTGAAAAACGGCGAGGACGGCCGCAGCCCCGTAAACCCATTCGAAGCGGAAGGCAATATATACCAGCATGCCTGCTAAAGCATAGAGGGTAACTAGAATGGCCTGGCGTCTCAGCTCGCTGCCTACCTTGGGACCTACGATCTCTACGTTGCGAATCGCAAACGCGCCCAAATTGTAACTGTCTTTCAACGCGCTAACGACCGCGGGCGTTACGCCATTTACGTTCGCGAGATCATCGAAGTTCGCCAGCACACCATTCTTATCTCGGTCCCGGTAATCCAGAATCTTCTTTGCCAACTGCGAATAACGGTCACCCGCGTTGGTGGACAGCAGCAGCGGATCGCGTTGCGTCAGAAACGCCGTAAGGGAAGCGGGAGTCGCAGCGTTGAAATCCGGTTTGCCGGCGTTCGAAGTTCCATAAATGGTGTTCAGTGCGTTAATGATTTGCGTCTTGCTGACGTCCAGTGCCTGATCGCCTTGGCCTTTTTGCTCCAGGCTGATCACCACTTCGTTAGCATTGGGATTGGCGATGTCGCTGATTCCCTGAATCTCGCTGTTGCCCAGTCCCTGGGCGGCGAGGCCCGAGCGCAGACGGTCGATGTTCGGCGGCTGTGCAAAACGCACATCTACGTTCGTGCCACCCTTAAAATCCAAGCCGTAGCGAATTCCGCCTTGAGAAACAACCGAGATGATGCCTGCCAGCAGCAACAACCCGCTGAGGGCGTAGAAGTACTTCGCTTTGCCCATCCAATCGATATTGGGCTGTTTGAAAAGCTCGATCATGCCCGTTTTGGCTTCCCTTCCTTAGACTCCAGAGGGTTCCCATTTGTTCCCGGTGCGGTAGGGTTACCAAACGCCGAACGGAGTCTTCACCATAACCGTCGTGTTTTGTATCCAGCGAACCGTGTATTAACAGGTCCTAGTACAGTCTAAAGCCGCCTAAATACTGAGTTGTGCTTGGCGGTCCATCTTTGACAAGTGATAGTGAAAGATCGTTTTAGACACGTAGATCGCGGTAAACACGTTGGCGATCAAGCCGATCGTCAAGGTAATGGCAAAGCCTCGGATCGGGCCGGTGCCAAAGAGGAAAAGGAAGAAAGCGGACACCACGGTTGTGACGTGCGTGTCAATGATGGTCAGGAAGGCTTTGGCAAAACCGGACTCCACAGCAGAAGCGGCAGACTTTCCGTTGCGCAACTCTTCGCGGATGCGTTCGAAGACCAGAACGTTTGAATCCACACCCATACCGATGGTCAAAATCACGCCCGCAATGCCGGGTAAAGTGAGGACTGCGCCAGCGAGCGCCAGCACTGCGAGCAAAATGATCAGGTTCAAGATAAGAGCGAGAACCGCATTCGCGCCTGACAAGCGGTAATAGAAGAGCATGAAAAGCATGACTACCAAAAGGCTGAGGACCGACGCTTGCACTCCGTGCCTTATAGAATCGGCGCCCAAGGATGGGCCCACGGTGCGCTCTTCGAGATATTTAATGGATGCCGGCAAAGCGCCGGCGCGCAGCACCAACGCGAGATCGTGCGCGGATTCCTGGCTGAAATTTCCTTCGATCATACCGGAATCATCGATTCGCCCATTGATCACTGGAGCGGAGTAAACGCGATGTTCCAGCACGATAGCCATCTGGCGGCCTTTATTCTGCTCGGTGAAGGGGCCAAATCGTTTCGCCGCATCGGGGGACAACGTAAAGTTGACTTCAAATTGTCCAGGATTATTGGTGTTGCGATTTTCTGTAGCGCTGCGCAAGTCGCGCCCGGTTACCACCGGCGCGCGGCTCAACAGATACCAGCTTTCTCCGGTTTCGGGGGCGCCGGAGGCGGTGCGTCGTTCAGAGTTGCCGGGGACCAATTCGGTGTTGGGAGGTAGAACGCCGCCATGCTTGGCCAGTGCGTCGGATTGTGAGCTATAGGACGAAGGATCCTCGACCAGCTTCAATTCAAGCTGACCCCCTGCCTGAATCACGGCTTTGGCTCGCGTGGGATCGCCTTCGCCAGGCAGTTGCACGAGAATCTCGTTGTCTTTACGGCCGTGCAGCTGAATGGTCGGCTCGGTCAAGCCCAGTTCGTTAATGCGTCGATTGATAGTTTCCAGCGACTGCTGCATGGTCTGATCTTGGATCTGGGCAATGGCGGCGGCCCGTAACGTAAGCGTGTAGCCGTTGCGTTCGCCGGCAGCCGGAGACATGTCCCACACATTGCTATATTGCGCGGTGACGATGTCGCGAAATGTGGAAAGCTGCGCCGGATCGATGTTGCGCACCAGAATGTGCGTGTCGTCCACGCGGCGGATTTCGTCGTAGTGAATATCTTTCGCGCGCAGTTGTCCGATAAGCCGGTCGACGGTCTGGTCTGTTTCCTGGGCGATGGCTTCCTGTACCTGAACTTGAAGAATCAAGTGCGTACCGCCCTGGAGGTCCAGGCCGAGCCTGATCTGGTGGCTGAAATTATCTTTTATGTCTTGTAGCGAGGTAGGAAATTTCGGCGTGCCAATAAGCACGTAAATGCAAACGAGGATAACAGCAACAATAAACAGCGCTTTCCACTTCAGATTGGGATTCATGATTAAAAGATCAGGAGCATGGCCGGGTGGCGGCGAAAATTAGTTTGCATCCGTTATTTTGCATCTTCCGGCGTCTCCACCTGCGCAATGGCAGACCTGGCGACGCGAATTTTAACTTGCGGGTCCGTGGCGATTTTCAGAATTACGGAGTCGCCGTCAAGGCCGTTAATAGTGCCATAGATGCCGCCACTGGTGATGACCCGGTCACCCGCTTTGATGGCGGAAAGCATTTCTTGCACTTTCTTGCGCTGCCGCTGCTGCGGCATGATGACCATGAAATACATGATCGCGAACATCAATCCCAAGGGGATCAGGAAACTGGAGAAGCCCGATGCCGGGCTTGCCTGGAAAAACGTAGCGAAAATCATGATGATCTGTGAAACCGATCCCTTCTTTTACTGTACCCGCAAGACCCAATTTTCGGAAAGCGGCACCCAGCATACCTTAAAAAAACAGGGAAAAACTGCCCGGGGGCTAGTTCCCCGCGTCTATCCCCGCCGTTATCTTGGATATTAGCGGCCGCGATGCGACTGCCCGCGGTCATCGTCGGCGCCGGAATTAAGCGCTCCCAATTTAAGCGCCTCGGTTCACCACTTAGGCCGGACCGGCCACATAGCAGGCCTGCATCTCTGCTGAGAATTTTGCGAGGTTCCCGAACTCGATAGCCTCTCGGATTTGCCGCATGATGTCAAGGTAAAAGTGGATATTGTGGTGGGTCGCCAGAATTGACGCGGTGATTTCTCCAGCGGCAAAAAGGTGGCGCAAATATGCGCGCGTGTAGCGTTTGCAAACGCTGCAGGCACATTGCGGATCGACGGGCCGGGTGTCCGCGGCGTAGCGCGCATTTTTGATCAGCACGCGGCCTTCGCTGGTATACAAACAGGCGTGCCGCGCTGCCCGCGTCGGTAAAACACAGTCCATCATGTCCATACCCAACGCTACATAATCAGCGAGCTGCTCTGGTTTGCCAACGCCCATCAAATATCGCGGACGATCCGCGGGCAGCAATGCCGTTACCTCGCCCGTCATTTCACATGTCATGGTGTGTGGTTCACCTACAGCGAGGCCGCCCACCGCGTATCCGGGAAAATCCAAGTCGAGCAATTGCCGCGCGCTCTCGCGCCTTAGATCCGCAAACGTCGCCCCCTGGACGATTCCGAATTGCCAATGCCCTACGCCCGGGTACAACTTTTCATTGGCCAAAAAGTGCTGCCGCGCTTGTTTGGCCCACCTCGTTGTTCGAACTAACGCTGCTTCGGCCTTTTCTCGCGGCGCGGGCGTTTCGATGCATTCATCCAGCACCATGGCAATGTCCGAACCCAATGCCAGCTGAACCTCAACCGCTTTTTCTGGAGTAAGTAAGTGTTCGGAACCATCCAGGTGGGAGCGAAACGTGACCCCTTCGTCGGTGATCTTTCGCAACGCCGAAAGACTGAATACCTGGTACCCGCCGGAGTCCGTCAGAATCGCTCGTTGCCAGGACATAAACTGGTGCAGCCCGCCCAGCTTTCGAATCAATTCGTGTCCCGGCCGCAGATATAGATGATAGGTGTTGGCGAGGATGATGGTGGCGCCGAGTTCTTCGAGCGCTTCGTGCCGCAGAGCCTTGATTGTTGCGGCTGTTCCCACCGGCATGAATGCCGGGGTTTCAATCTGGCCGTGCGGAGTAGTCAGGCGTCCGCGGCGTGCGCCGGTGGCGTCAGTCTTGTCTACTTCAAACGAAAAATTCACTTAGGCAGTTTAGCAGCAGGGACTGCTAAAACATTGCCCACGCAACCTTGCACAAAACCCAAACAGCCCAGATTCCGTATACGGTTAGGAAAGCGCCCGCTGGTTTTATTTTCTTGGGGCTGGCGGCGGAAAAACCCAGCGCTACGAGTGCGAGGGTCCATATCCAGAATACCTCGAGCGATTGGCCCAACGCCTCAAGCCACTTCGCTGCGTCGTCTGGCAAGAAAGCGCCAACGCTACTAGCCAGAAAATGTTCGGGGTCAACATCGCCGCGCGGTTTAACAAGCAGGACGATAATTGCCAGAAGGCTGCTGATGATGAGTGGAACGAAGGCGTGCGATACAAGGCCAAATGCGGTTTTGAAGTTTAATGCTGCGCCGTTAAAAAGGTTGAAGGCTCCCCAATACACCAAGGTCACAAACAAAATAAAAATCCCCGTGGCGAATATACTGGCGCCGAATGTGACGACCGGCACAAATTTCACTTGGTTTTCCACCATGCGGTCTTTTTGGTCTTGGGGCATCTGATCGAATCGGGCATCCTTGCTGTCTTTGCGCTCGAGGTAGCTGCGCCAGTCGGTTTTCTGGGCGATCAGGCCAAAGACCATACTGCTCAAGACGCAAAGGGTGAAGAACGGCACCATCCAGGTGGGGCGTCGCGCAATTCCCGCAAAGGTTCGGGTCGGGCTGACGACCACGCCAGTCATGCGACTTAGGGCACTCATTTCCGGCTGCGTCGCATGTTGGCTGGACGGCTGGCTTTCGAGCACCGCTGCGGGATTGGTGGACATATACCTCCTGACCAGATGCAACCGCTTCTAGACGACGGCGCGTGTGCGCTCGCAATGGAAATCGCCCAAAGCCGGCCGATGTAAAGACTATGAAGAAACCGCCAATTCATATCAGTTATTCGGCGGTTATGCTACAGGGAGGGCCGGAACTGCCGAGAGCAGTTCGCGGGTGTATTCGTGAGTGGCATGATGCAAGACCTGTTCTGCTTCGCCGACTTCCACGAATTTTCCACCGCGCATGACGGCAATGCGCGTCGCAAGCTGCGCCACGACCGGCAGACTGTGCGATATAAAAACATAAGTAAGGTTAAATTCCGACTGCAATTCTCTTAATAGCAGCAACACCTGCGCTCCCACGGAAACGTCCAGCGCAGATACCGGCTCGTCGGCCACAATCAACTTGGGCCGCAGAATCAGCGCGCGCGCAATTCCTATTCTTTGCCGCTGGCCGCCTGAAAACTCGTGCGGATAGCGGCGTAGCGCGTCGGGTTGTAATCCCACTCGCTCCAGAATTGTCGACGTCCGCGAAGCCCGCTCGGTTTTGGACAGCTCCGGCTCGTGGATGGCCAGCGGCTCGCCGACTATTTCTCCGACACGCATGCGCGGATCAAGCGAAGCAAACGGATCTTGAAAGATCATCTGCATCTCGCGCCGTTGCGCGCGTAATTCCGTAGCTGACAGGGCGAGCAGATCGCGTCCTGCAAACACGATCTGTCCACCATCGGGCTCTATTAACCGCAAAAGCATGCGCGCCAGAGTGGTCTTGCCGCAGCCGCTTTCGCCCACTACTGCAAACGTTTCGCCTTGAGTAACTTCAAAGCTGACGTGATCCACAGCAACAAAGCGCTCGTGCTCGGAAGCGCGTTTGAATGGGCCTCCGCCGCGGCCATAACTTTTCGACAGGTCTCGCACACTCAAAAAGCTAGAAATAAAATCTCCAGTCATTAATTAACTGATGGTTCATCGCAACTTCATTGCTTCAGCACAACTTCTTTCCCGACCAAAATGCAGCGTGCTACATGGTTATGTCCTGCATCGCGCAACTCCGGCACCGCCAGCCGGCATTCCGGCAACCTCACCGGGCAACGCGATTCGAAGGAACATCCCGGTGGAAGCTCGGTAAGTTGCGGCACAATTCCAGGAATCGGCGAAAGCCTTCCACGTTCAAGCGTCGGCGATGCCGCGATCAGTCCTTGCGTGTAGGGATGCCGCGGCGTACGAAGCACATCGCCGACTCGGCCTTGTTCCACGATTCGCCCGGCATACATCACCGCCACGCGGTCGGCCACTCGCCCTACCACTCCCAGGTCGTGAGTGATAAATAACAAGCCGAGGCCAAGCCTGCGCCGCAGCCCGTCCAGCAATTCGAGGATTTGCTTTTGTACAGTGACATCCAGCGCAGTGGTAGGCTCATCGGCAATCAACAATCGCGGCTTGGTCAGCGGCCTACCGGCCTTGCGAAATTCCAGCGGAGTGGGCTCGTCTTCGGAATCGCTAACCCCCGCGGCGATGGCCATCGCAATCATCACTCTTTGCCGCAACCCGCCTGATAGCTGGTGCGGAAATTGACCGGCGCGAACGGACGGCTCCGGCACTGCGGCAAGCCGCAGCGCTTCGAGCACCCAATAATTAATCCTCTCGTTAGTTGTGTCTGGAAAATGCGCGGCAACGGCTTCGGCGATCTGCGCTCCCACGCGCATCACCGGATTCAGCGACGTCATCGGCTCCTGGAAAATCATCGCCACATCGAGACCGCGCAATCGCCGCCAGCGCGGCTCATCTAATGTCGCGAGATTTTGTGGCGCCGAATTGGCGGGCGCAAGCATGGCTGCACCACTCACTCGCGCTCCCGGCGGTAGCAATCCCATCAGCGACAGCGCCATCATGGTTTTGCCGCTGCCCGATTCTCCAACAAGACCCAGCGATTGGCCCGCGCCAATGCGCAAAGACACTTCATTTACGGGGCGCACCCAACCTCGCGCGGTGGGCAAATCCACGGTAAGTCCGCGAACATCGAGCAATTCACTCATTTCAAACTCATCGACCCTCGCGCCATCATAGTCACGAAAATCCAATCGCGGAACACAAAATGTCCAGCTTATTTCCACTATTTGTCATTTCCATTGATTCATTGCTATGGAAAGCGGCCTAGCGTTTGTTAACCGGGATCACGAATTTCAGCGCTGTGTGCGTGGGCGAAAATCCCACAACCTTTATATCCGTCAGCCCGACCTTACGTCCCGCGGACAGGACGTCACCTTCAGTAATATGCTGCTGTCCTTTCGGATAAATAACCCACAGCGCTACGGCGCCGAGCATCTCTTTGGCGATTTTCGCGACCTGCGCGAGCTGCTTCTTCGTATCGATCCTCAAAAAAATACAATCGCAATCCTTCATCGGTTCGTTCTCTGCAGACGTCATCACCGCTTTCGTGCTTTCTATCTCTTTCACAAATTCTTCATCCTGGTTTTCGAAACCAATCAACGAAACTCTCGTTCCCGGCTTAATACCAAGTTTTTCGATCCTGCTCTTCGGGTGCAGAATCTTTTGACGCCATTTCTGAGCAGTCGAAGCGCCCAGCAGAAATGTCGCCAGGCCCTCCGGGGTTCGCAGCTGTAATTCGCCGTCTATAACTTTTACCGATTGAATCGTCGCGAACGGAATCTTCACCCGAAAATCCCCGCGAAAAATGATTTCGCTTGTCTCCAATAACGCTTTGCCCACCGATTCCTGCTGACCAGAGCGGACCCGGCATTTCACTTCACTCCCCATATATCTCTCCTTTCCACCCGCAACAGCAGTGAAGGATTAATATTTCAATTTTTAATTCACGTGACGTGCGGCTTTCACCCAGCCGAATCGCCGCAATAGTAAACTAATTAGTCCCATGGCTACAGCCGTCACCAACCGCGTCGACTGGACGCTCATCTGGGCCCAGCGCGGCTTCCGCTACTTCTTCACCGCCATGTTCATTTCCCTTTTCGGCGGCGGCATGAATTTTGCCGGCGTGAGCTGGTACATCATGGCCGCAACGCACTCCACTGTAAAAGTCAGCCTGCAGGTTATCGTGGTCACTTTGCCAGGCTTGTTCATCCCATTCATCGGCGGCGTTCTGATTGATCGCTTCGACCGCCGGTATCTTGGTGTGGCCCTCGATCTGGCGCGCGGCGTAACGGTATTGGCCACAGCATACATCGCCTGGCACGGGCATCTCGCGCTCTGGCATCTGTACCTGATGACGCTGGTTACCGGCGTGGCCTCCGCTATGTATTGGGCCACTGTGAATGCGCTGGTGCAGGAAGTCATTCCGCCGAGCCAATTCACGGCCGCCAACGCCGCTGTGCTGATCGGCGTGCAGAGCGGCCTGCTCATCGCGGGAGCCTTCGTCGGTTTCACTTACGATCGCGCGGGCATCGCGGGCATTCTGGCCATCGATGGTTTCACGTATTTTGTCTCCGCTTATTGTCTGTACAAAGTTCGCCGCGGTTATGTTTCGCCGCGCGAGCATCAAAAATATCGCGAATATTCCGAGGCCACGGAAGCTACCGCCGAAGCGCTTTCCACGGGAGAAAACCCGGAAGTGGCGGAAGCCGGAATTTCCCTCGCCATGTACGCCGACCTTCGCGAAGGTTTTCATTACCTCAAGCAGCAGCCATTGGTGCGCGCCCTGGGAATCACGCATTCGATCCTGATGGCCGGAGTGGTCAGCGCCAACGTGGTCCTCGTGGCGCTCACTAGCGATGTTCTGCACGCCGGCGCACGCGGTTTGGGCTATCTCGAATCCGGATGGGCGGCTGGCGCGATTATCGGTGGACTGATCGCCACGCAATTGCGCCAAGAGTTGCGCCTTGCGCTGTACGTCGCGGCATTTGCCGGACTCGCGCTCGGACACATGGCCGCTCCGTTCATTGCTTTTCTTCTGGCCGCGTCATTATTGCAAGGCTTGTTCGGATTTTGCCGCGCCCTCGGTGGAGTCGTTGCGCAGTCGGCACTGATGTCCATCGTTCCGCGACATTTTATGGGCCGGACGCAGTCGGCTATGGCCATCGTGACCACCGCCGTACAACTGGCGATGTGCGTGGCCCTAGGGTGGATCGCGGAAAGAGCGGGCATCATCGCGGGCTACACTTTACTGGCATTGCTTTACGCGGGGGCCACTCTTACGGCCTTTCACGCGCGGCAATTACTGCGCGTTGCTGCCGAACCTGAGAAATTTCGCGATTAGACTTGCGGCCGGAATTCCGTTGAGGTCACTATGGAAATCACCACCATCACCCCGTTTCTAAAATATTTCGACAATGTCCGCGAACGCACCATGCGCGTCGCCCGCTGCATTCCACCGGACAAAATTGACTGGACCTACGCGCCGGGGAAATTTACGCTTGGCGATCTGTTGCGCCACATCGCCGTCACCGAACGCTATATGTTCGCGGAAAATGTCCAGAATCACGACAGCCGTTACACCAGCCACGGAACGGAATTAGCAGCCGATTACGATAGCGTGATTGAACTGATGAAGCGTCTGCACACCGAATCCATAGCGATTTTTGCCACGCTCACTGATGAAGATCTGAAAGGCAAATGCAAAACCCCAGGCGCTGCCCAAATTCAAACCGCGAAATGGCTGCGCGCCATGGTCGAACACGAAGTGCATCACCGCGGTCAAATCTATCTTTATCTCGGTTTACTTGGTGTGCCCACGCCGCCACTTTACGGCCTGACGTCAGAAGAAGTGCGCGCCGGCAGCCACGGCAAATAAAAGTTTGTGGTTTTCTTTTTATTGGGGTGCCGACAAAAAGAAAACGCCCCCGACATCGGAGGCGTTTCATTACAGCAATTCAATTCGCTATTTCTATAGATAATCCCTCGAAGGCCCTTCCAAAAACGCTCGCAGCTTCCGCGAACGCGAAGGGTGCCGCAACTTGCGCAACGCCTTAGCCTCGATCTGCCGGATGCGTTCGCGCGTGACGGCGAACGACTGCCCCACTTCCTCAAGGGTGTGCTCGCTGCCATCGTCCAGCCCGAAGCGCATCTTGATGACTTTCTCTTCGCGAGGCGTCAGGGTCTTCAACACCGAAGAAGTCTGTTCCTTCAAATTCAAGTTGATCACCGCATCCGACGGCGAAACTACCGCCTTGTCTTCGATGAAATCGCCGAGGTGCGAATCCTCTTCTTCTCCAATAGGCGTCTCCAGCGAAATGGGCTCCTGCGCAATCTTCAAAATTTTGCGCACCTTGGAAACCGGGATGTCCATCCGCTTGGCGATTTCTTCGCTGGTGGGTTCGCGCCCAAGTTCCTGCACCAATTGCCTGCTGGTGCGTACCAGTTTGTTGATCGTTTCGATCATGTGCACCGGAATACGGATGGTGCGCGCCTGGTCGGCAATGGCCCGCGTAATGGCCTGGCGAATCCACCAGGTCGCGTACGTCGAAAACTTGTATCCGCGGCGCCACTCAAACTTGTCCACCGCTTTCATCAACCCGATGTTACCTTCCTGAATCAGGTCGAGAAATTGCAGCCCGCGGTTGGTGTATTTTTTTGCAATGGAAACCACCAAGCGAAGGTTGGCTTCAATCAATTCCTTTTTCGCCTGGTCCGCTTCCGCTTCACCACGATGGATGAACGTGAGAGTACGCTTGAGCTCGGTCAGCCCAACTTCGCTGGCCTGCTCGATGTCCTTGAGCTCGCCGCGCCGGTTGCGCAATTCCTTGCGCGCTTCAAATGCGACGTCGCCTTTCGCGACATCCGCGCGCCGCTCCAGCCGCCCGGCCTCGCGCTCCAACGACTGCAGCCGCTCGACCGTGCCACGCATCTTGTCGATCAGCCGCTTCTTTTCAAAGGGATTAAAAACGATAGCGCGGATGGCTACGGAAATTTCCACGCGCGTGCGTGCCACTTCCCACTTGGCGCGAATATACTGTTTCTTTTTGGCTTTCGCGGTGTTGTCGAGTTTCACCGCTTGCTTCAACGCCTGTTCGTACAACTTGGCAATCTTGTCGATGTACTTCAGGGTCTGCTTGGTTTTATTGGCGATCTTTTCTTCGGTGAGCTCTTCGTCGTCAAACACGACGATTTCTTTGATGGACCGCGCGCCTTTGCGCAGGTCCTCTCCAACGGCGATCAATTCCTTAATGACGATCGGCGAACGGGTGATGGACTTCATGACCACCAGTTGTCCGCGCTCAATCCGCTTGGCGATGGTGACTTCGCCTTCGCGCGTCAAGAGTGGAACGGTACCCATTTCGCGCAGGTACATGCGCACGGGGTCGTTGGTTTTTTCGAGCGAGCCGGGAGTTAGATCGAGGTCGCCGTCTTCGCTGTGACCTCCCTCTTTCTCCACCACCACAACATCGTGATCGCCGCCAGGTTCAGCGGACACTTCTACGGCACGTGCCGCTTTGGCCGACGCCGCATCTTCGTAAATTTCGATGCCATTGCGCTCGAACGTGGTTAGAAGATCGTCAATTTCTTCCGAAGAATGCACTTCAGCCGGAAGCGAATCGTTCACTTCGTCGTACAGCAAGTAACCGCGCTCTTTGCCTACTGCAATGAGCTGGCGTACCGCATCATATTTTTCTTCAAGACCTGCTACAGCCACGAATACCTCCCGCGGTATCGGAAACCAAAATTTGTAATTTCTTTGTTAAATCTGCCGAGGTGGAGCTTGACGCAAGCTCCGGCGCACGCCCCTGAATTTCAATCGAATTGTTCGTGAATGCCACCGCGCCGTAACACTTGCTTGCCGTTGAATCGTGTGCGTGTGCCCAATGTCCCGCACAATGAAAATCTGCTACCGCCTGTAAATACATCTATAAGATGCAGTTAAGAGCCAAACAGTTACGCGCGAAGCCCTATTACGCTACACATTTAACTCTAGCCCCGTCAATGTATTAATCGTTGGAAAAGATAGGATATCTCTAAGCCCTTGGGCTTCCAGTAAATATTGCGCGTAACGCCCTCAATTGGTCACCGCCCAGCAGCCAGTCGCCTCATCAATTCTTGCTTTTTCTCGAGCAGGCTGCGCATCTCTGTGGAAGCCGGATTGGCCTCAATGCTCCGCTGCACCTCCACCAAGGCACGCTCCGTTTGCCGGTTTTGTAGCGATTCGATGCAGCTTTCCGCTTCTTCCCAGGTGAATTCGCTGGACTCCTCGAAAAGTATTTCGAACAGCATTCGCCGGTCGCGTTCCTCCAAGCCAGCGGCAATCTCGGTGGCTTCTATCGTGCTGCCCGCGAGATTTGCCGCGATTAGTGCAGCAAACACCTTTTCCGTCTCAAGACCGGCGCACAATCCCGCATCGCTTAACCGCTGTGCAAGTTCACGGCGAAAACTGTCCGCTTCCGTCAGCATGCGGATCAATCGCCGCTCCACCGGCTTGGCCGCGCGACCCACCAGCTCCGGTGCCACTTTTAATCCACTGCGCCGTTCCGCGGCGGCCTTGCTCAGTGCCGCTCGCAACACCGGCTCTTCGAGCCGCAATTGTTGCGCGATGCGTGTGGCCCATTCGGACCTCAACAGGCGATTCGGAATTTTCTGCACGTAGGGCAAAAGAAAATTTACCGCGCGTAATTTTCCTTCGCCGGTCGAAAGATCCATGTGCCGCGCCCGCCCGATCAAATAGTCCACATACGGTGGCGCATCCTTCAATAATTTGGTGTAGGCCTCGACTCCCATTTCGCGGATATAAAGGTCTGGATCGGCGTTTTTTGAATACTTGGTGCCATCGCCGGAGGTTAAGTTCATTGCCGGGAGCGCCAGCACGCGCACTTCAAAATCGTTTTCGAGCAGCAGCGAAATGGATCGTTCCGTAGCGAGTTGTCCCGCTGTGTCAGGATCGTAGTTGACAATCACGCGCTTGGTGAAGCGCGACAAAAGTTTGATCTGCGGCTCCGCTAAACTGGTTCCGCAGCTCGCCACAACGTTGCTGATACCCGCGCGCGCCACGGCGATGGCATCCATGTAGCCTTCCACCAGCACCGCGAAATCCGCTCGCCGCAAGGCCTCTTTCGCGCGGTCCAAGTGATATAAAACGTTGCTCTTCGAATAAATCGGAGTTTCCGGCGAGTTCAAATACTTTGGCTGATCGTCGCCTAGCGCGCGGCATCCAAAGGCCACAATTTTTCCCGATTCATTGGCAATCGGGAAGGTGATTCTCCTGCGGAAGCGGTCGTACATTCTGGCGCCTCCGCTTTGATCCCGTGATACCAAGCCCGATTCAATCAGCAATGGCTCTTTATATTTCGATTTCAGAAATCGCAGCAGAGCGTCGCCGCCGCTCGGGGCATAACCAATTCCAAAGCGCGCGACGGCATCTTTATCCAGGCCGCGATCCTCGAGGTACGCTCGCGCTGCTTTTCCTTCCAGCGTTCCGCCCAGTTGCTGAACAAAAAAGGATTGCGCTTCGCGGTGCATTTCCACCAGCAAAGTGCGCTGCTGATTTTCCTTGCGCTCTTCAGGCGAGCTGGTCTTCGTACGGGGAATGGCAATGCCGCATTTTTCCGCGACGATGCGTATCGCTTCGGGAAATGCAACTTTGTCCATCTCCATCACAAATTTGAAAACGTCTCCGCCTACCCCACAGCCAAAGCAGTGGTAAATCTGCTTTGTGGGATGCACCGCAAAAGACGGCGATTTCTCGGCATGGAAAGGGCACAGCCCGGTAAAATTTTGCCCGCTCTTCTTGAGCCGTACATATTCGCCGATGACCCGGACGATGTCCGCCTGCTGCTTCACGCGCTCCGCGAATGATCCCGCTTCCGCCATTTAAGCCCGCAACTCCACAACGGTGACAGCCTTGCCGCCGCGCTCCTCGGTTTCGAACGATTGGCTATCCACCAACGGATGCTTCGAAAGAAACTGCGCCAGCCCTTTGCGCAATGCTCCGGTGCCATGTCCGTGAATGATTCGCACGCGAGAGCGATTGCCCAGCGCAGCTTCGTCCAGAAATTTGTCCACGCGTTTCGTGGCTTCCTCCACGGTGCAACCGATCAAATTAATTTCGCCGCCCGTTCCTTCATCGCTGGCTTGCGTGCGTACGGTAACACTGCCTTTCGACGCTCGGGTGCTGCCAGCGACGCTCGGCCCTTCCAGGCCGGTTATCTCGTCGAGACCGACTTTCATGCGCAACGGTCCGGCTTCAATTTCAGCCGAGTTCCCATCAATGCGTCGCAACACTACCGGCTTGCTGAATCCGCGCACGTGAATCCGCGCCCCCGGCTGCAATTGAGCCGCGGTAACGCTTTCTTTACCGACCGCGGGCGCACCAAGATCCTGTTGCGACTCTGAAATGGTCTGCACCACCGCAGCATTCAGCTCTTCGCGCGCTTCGCCTCGCACATCCAGCGCTTTGCGCCGCGCGAACTTGTCGAGTGGTCCGCGCAACTCCCTTTCTTTTACTGCTTCCACGACGCGTGCGACATTTTCGTCGAAGCGTTTTTGCATCTCCGCGAATTTTTCTTCCAGTTCCTGGATGCGGTTTTGCTGCCGCCTAACCCACTCATCACGTAATTTCTTGCGTTCTTCTTCCAACGCATGCCTCTCCGCCGTCATCTGCTGTTGCATGCGATCCAGTTCATCACGGCTGCGATGCAGGTAAGCAATCAGGTCCGCGGCTTCGAGCGCTTCGGGCGCCATCAAGGCACGCGCGCGAGCGATGATTGGCTGGGCAATTCCCAACCTACGCGCAATCGCGATTCCGCTCGACCCGCCTGGAACGCCAACCATCAGCCGGTACGTCGGTCTAAGATTTACATCGTCAAACTCCACTGCGGCGTTCACCACTCCCGGCGTTGTCGATGCATAAGTTTTCAGGCGGTCATGGTGCGTTGTGGCCAGCACAATGCAATTTTTCCCGCGGAATTCGTCGAGCAGCGCCACCGCGAGCGCCGCTCCTTCCTCCGGCGCAGTGCCCGTTCCCATTTCATCGACTAATACCAATGACTCGGGTGTAGCCGCTTCCAGCATGGCTTTGAGATTCAACATGTGCGCAGAAAAAGTGGAAAGATCGGCGGCAATGGACTGCTCGTCTCCAATGTCCACCAGAACGCGATCAAAAAACGGAAGTACCGCGCGTTGCGCGGCTACAGGAATTCCTGATTGCGCGGACAGAGCCGCGATCCCGGTGGTTTTCAGTGCCACTGTTTTCCCGCCGGTGTTCGGTCCGCTGATGACCAGTACGCGCTCTTCACCGCCGAGCGCCAGCGTCATCGGCACCACCGCGCGGCCTTCCTTGCGCAATTTATTTTCCAGCACCGGATGGCGCGCTGCTTCCAGCCGCAGTTCGCTGGCTTCCGAAAATTCCGGTATTGCCGCATCAAACTCCTGCGCAAATCGGGCCCGCGCAAACACGCTGTCCAATTCCGCGATGGTTTCCGATGCCAGCACCAACGGCTCTCGAACTCGCTGCAGTCTTTCCGTGAGTTCGCGCAATATGCGCACAATCTCCGCGGCCTCATCTTCCCGCAATTGCACCAACTGATTATTGGTCTCGACCGTTTCCAGCGGCTCCATGAAAATTGTTTGCCCGGTCGCGCTCGCGCCGTGAACCACTCCCGGTACGCTGCGACGATTTTCGGCGCGCAAGGGAATGACGAAGCGATCATTGCGCAAGGTGACGTAGTCTTCGCCGGCCTCCGCATTCTTGCTGCGCAAAATATGTTTCAGTGTTTTCTGGATGGCGTCGCGCGTCTGCGTGATGCTTGCGCGTATTCTCCGCAGCGCCGGCGAAGCGTCTTCGCTGATTTCGCCATTTGGCAGCACGCTCCTGCGAATGACCGCCAGCAAATCTTTGAACTCCCTCAACGCAGCAGCACGCGCCGACAGCAGCGGAAATTTTGTTTCTTCTTCGCGAAACTGCTGGCGCAACCATCCCGCGGTCTCCAGCAAAGTTGCCGCATCCAAAAATTCGCGCGCTTCCAGGACCATCCCCGGCCCCTCAATACGCTCGAGCCAGCTTTGTGGATCGGCCAGCCCTCCAAATCCCAACTCGCGAGCGGCTCGCAGCCATTCCCGTGCTTCGCGTATCAAAGCAAACGTCGCCGTAATCGCAGCGCGATCCATCCCAGGCTGTAAGCCATCCACAAATCTTCGCCCCGGCGCACAAGTCGTTCTCTGCCGCAGCAATTCCAGCAGCTTGTCGAATTCCAATAGATCCTGCGCGCTGCGCGACATTTCTTGCTTACGTTTCCTTTTCTAAACTATTCCACAAAAACTCCGCGGTCTCTTCCGGCGTGGCCGCAGTTCGCAAAATCTGCGCCCTCCCTTCGGCCCAGGGATTTTCCTGGGCCACTTCCACTCCGCGCACACATTGCAAAATTGGCGCCCAGAATTTCCCCAGCGCAACGAATGGCTTGGCCGGCATCACCGCCTTATTCATCATTTCCCAGACCACCGCCAGTTCCGCCAAGGTCCCGGTGCCGCCTTTGCAAGCCACAAAACCATCCCCCCAACGAATAATCTCAAACAATCTTTCCTGCCATGTTTTCACGCGCACTTCCACATCTACCCATTCATTGGCTTTGGCCGCCGGAAAAAATTCCGCGGTCACCCCGTAAGTCTTGCCGCCAGCCTCTTTCGCGCCGCGAGACACCGCTTCCATCGTTCCGCCGTACGCACCGGTGCATATCGCGAACCCTTTTCCCGCCAGCGCGCGCCCCAACTCGCGAGCCTCTATATATTCCGGATCATTCTCGCGCGGCCGCGAGCTCCCAAACACGCTGACAATCATTTCCTTCTTCATTTTTCCTGCTGCTTATTGCGGCTGTTTGTGTTCGCGGGAGCGTTTGGCGGGCACGGCATTAAATTCTTCGATCATCGCCAGGCAGAGTCCGTTCATCGCGTCCGTAGTCTCATGATTTTTTCCGTATTCGTTGTTGCTCATAAAAGAAAAGGCCAGTCTGCGCCCGCCAGCCGTATCTGCGAATCCCGACATAGTCCTGACGTGCTCCACCGATCCTGTCTTGGCATGCACTCTTCCCGCCGCAGGAGTATTCTTCATGCGCTCTTCGAGCGTCCCGTCAACACCAGCCACCGGCAGAGACGCATAATAGCTTTCAAACCACGGCCGCGTTTGTGCGTACCGCAACAGGGTAAGCATCGCTCGCGGAGTGACCATGTCGTGCCGCGATAAGCCCGAGCCGTCCGTCTGAATCATGTCCTGGGGAGCTATTCCCACCTTGGCGTAAAAGTCCGCAGCAAATTTCGCTACGTCCTCGAAAGAATTCCAGGTGCCTGCTTGCCGCATGGCGGTCCGCAGCAATACTTCGGTGTGCAAATTCTGACTAATCTTGTTCACCAGCTTCACGGAATCGCCCAACGGTATCGATACATGCTCCGCCAAAACAATCGGTGTGACCCCTTCAATCGTAATTGCCTCGTGTCGCGCCCGCACTCCGCCGCTAACTTCCACTCCGCGTTGTTCCAGCACCGCTTTTAATAACCTGGCCGCATGCAACGCGGGTTCCTCAATCGCCAGAACCAATTTTCGCGGGGCGCTTTTTTCCGGCAGGGTTCCGCGCACCACCACTAAGTGCGCACCAGGCTCACGCGTCAACGTCAAATCGGCTTTGACATTAGCCGCGCTGGTCGTCACCTGGTTATCCACTACAAAATCCTGAGTGCGCGGCGACCCCGCGACTTGCACGGCTTCACCTACCGCCGGTCCCGGCGTAAGCGTTACCGTGGCAGTGTTGTCGTTCACTACCAGCGCCGAAATTGCCGCTCCGTATTCCCAGACCATGTCGTCAATTTCCCAACCATTGGGATAGCGCTCCCTCGGAAAGTAGCTGTCATCTCCGATCACGTCGCCGGAGACTTTCTTTACACCTCTGGCCACCAAAGCGTCAGCAAGCTCCGCCAGGCCTCTTTCCGGCGGGCCATCGAATTCTTCTTTCAAATTAAATGGGAATCTGCGATTCGAAAGATTGGGATCGCCTCGGCCCACCAGCACCAGGTCCGCGCTCAACTCACCCTCCGGCGTAATTACTCCGGTGCTTTCCAGGGTGGTATGAAACCGAAACTCCGGGCCGAGTTTGTCCAGCGCTAACGCGGTCGTAAACAGTTTCATATTGGATGCCGGCACAAAATACTTCGCTGCATTCTGCTCGTACAGCGTTTCGCCCGTTTCTGCATCGGCGATCAACAAACCCCACTCGCCCTTACTGGAAGGCTCGGCTCCCAGCAGCGTGTCTGCCCTTTTCGCGAAGCGCATCGTTGCCGCAGCAGTTTTCGTAGCGCTGCCGATGTGCCGTTTTTTTTGTTTTTTCGCTAGAGATGCGGACGCATTTAAAAACAAACCACAAAACACAAGAACCCATATCGCCGCAGCGTATTTCAACCTCGCTTGTCGGATGCCCATGCCGCTCCATGCTGGTAAATTACGGTCAACGAAAGTATAGTCGAAGCGCTGCGGATCACTCCCCTTAGAGCGCTCGCTCAACATTGGCGATGCACACTTGGGTCTGAGAACGGAAAGTCCGCCGGTCGCGTCCACGTTAACCGTTTTTCCAACTATTGCGTCAAAAATCGAATACGAGGTGAATTGAATATGAAGCGAATGCTTTCGTTGCTGGCTCTGGCCTCGCTGGCGTTGCCATTGTCTCGCGCAGATTCAAAAGAAGCGGAACGGCTTCAGAATTGCGGCACGGTATTGCGGGAAATCATGGACATTCCCGAAGACATCCCGCAGGACCTGATCGACAAGGCCGAGTGCGTAATTGTTTTCCCATCCGTGCTCAAAGCTGCCTTTGTTGTCGGCGGTAGCTATGGCCGCGGCGCTATGACTTGCCGCACTGGTGAGCATTACAGCGGACCGTGGAGCGCCCCATCCATGATGGTTTTGGAGGGCGGCAGTGTCGGATTTCAGATTGGCGGACAAGCCACAGACTTCGTGTTGCTGGTGATGAATCCTCGCGGCGCTCACTCCATGCTCAAGAACAAAGTAAAACTGGGTGCGGACGCTTCCGTTGCCGCGGGCCCCAAGGGACGCACCGCTGAAGCTTCCACGGACGCAGCTCTGCGCGCCGAAGTTCTCAGCTACTCACGTTCGCGTGGACTCTTTGCTGGAATTTCGTTGGCAGGGGCAAGCGTGCGACCGGATGGCGACGCCAACGAGCTCATTTATGGCAGAGGCGTCGACGCTCATGAAATCATCTTTGGGAACAGGGTAAAAGCACCTAAAGCGGCCCAGCGCATGGTTGCCTATCTCAACCGCCGCACGCCGAAAAACACCTCGGATCCCCGATCCTTGCGCGAGGACTAATCATTAGTTGCACCAGAGAAGCTTTCTTGGTCTCGAAAAGCGCTAGGCCGAGGGAAGCGAAGGCCCGAGCCGCAAACGGTTTGGGCGTTTCGTTTTACCCCATTTGCTATAGAACTCTCTGCCATTAACTGCTTGCCTTGCGGGTCAATATGACTTATAGTCATATATGGTTAATGGTCATATGAGCCCTTCATTTACATCCGCTTCTCCGGATCGTCGGCAGAGGCGCTCCTCGCAAATCCGCGAACGCTTGTTTCGTGCTGCTCTCGATCTCTTCGCCAAGCACGGCTTCGCAGACACCACCGTGGAAGACATTACTAACGCCGCCGATGTTGGCAAGGGCACGTTTTTCAATTATTTTCCGAGCAAAGACCACATCCTACTGGCATTCGCCGAAATGCAGCTGGCTAAGCTGCAATCCATAATCGAAAATCTTCGCGATAGCCGCGAGCCGGTCCCGCAATTCTTTCGCACTCTTGCTGTGCGCATGACCGAAGAGCCCGGTCGCAATCCTTCCATCGTGCGTGCCCTGCTCCTCGCCAATTTGTCGAGTACTCCGGTGCGTGAAGGTATGCGCATCAACCAGGCTCGAGGGCATAAATTGCTCAGTGACTTTGTACAAATCGGCCAGGAGCGCGGCGAGGTGCGTAACGATTTGCCGGCCGGCGACATCGCTCAGGTCTTTCGCCAGATGGTTTTCGGCACTCTCCTGGTGTGGTCATTATATGGAGACGATTCACTGGCCACCCGCATACGCACCGCGCTTGACGTCCTTTGGCAGGGCTTGTCCCCGCGCGACGGTCTCGCGTCTCTGGTGCCTGGGGCGCAGCAGGAGGCGCAACATGAGTCGTAAGAATATTGCGATTTTAATTGCGCTGATCGTTCTCGTTACCGGCGCAGTGGTATCTGCGCGATGGTTTCAGCGACGTAACGATTCCACCTTGCAGGGATCCGGCACCGTGGAAGCGCGCTATATCCGGGTGGGCTCCAAAGTCGGTGGACGTATCGACAAAGTGCTCGTCCTCGAGGGCGATTCCGTAAAAGCCGGCCAGGTTTTGGTTACCTTTGACGATAAGGAATTGCAAGCAGCGCTCGGGCAATCACGAGCCGCGTGGGAAAAAGCTCATACCGGTTCGCGTCCGGAAGATATTGCCCAGGCGCGCGCGGCCACCGCGGAGGCCAAAGCCGAATACGAACAACGCAAGAACGGCTATCGCAGCGAGGATATCGGCGCGGCTCGATCGGACCTCGATCGCGCCAGTGCGGAAGAAGTTCGCACCCATAACGATTTTGAGCGCTATGACGCTTTAGCGAAAAAAGATCTGGTCTCGCGCCAGCAACGGGATGCCGCTGAAGCTGCGTGGAAAGTGGCCGCCGCACAGCAAAAAAATGCGCAGCAAAAATTGGCCGAGCTGCAACAGGGTTACCGTCCGGAAGAAATCGCCTCCGCGGAAGCGCGGTATCGCTCGATGCTGGCAACCCAGGAAAAATTTGAGCGCGGCAGCCGCTCTGAAGATATCGACCTCGCCAAAGCCGCTTACAACTACGACGCTGCACGCGCGCGTGAAGCGCAAGTTGTTTCCCCCTCCGATGCAACCGTGGAAGTGTTGGACGTTCGCCCTGGAGATCTCATTGCGCCCAATACGCCGGTCGCTACATTGCTCGAGCGCGATCAGGTGTATACCCGCATTTACATCCCCGAAACGGAAATTGGCCGCGTGCGCCTGGGCCAGCAAGCGGAAGTCCGCGTCGACTCTTTTCCCAACACCGTTTTCAATGGCGTCGTGGAGCAGATTAATCAGCAAGCCGAATTTCTTCCTCGCAACGTGCAGACTCGCAGCGAACGGGTGCACGAAGTAATCGGCGTAAAAGTTCGCGTCAATGACACCACTGGCGGCGTGCGTAGCGGCATGGCTGCTGACGTGAAATTGAAAGCTGCGAATTAAGTTTATGCCTGCCAATAACGGACAACGCGCGGAGGAAGCCTCCATCTCCGCCAAAAATCTGGTTCGCCGTTTTGGGGACTTCGTCGCTGTTGATGGCGTCAGCTTCCGTGTCGAAAAAGGAGAAATTTTCGGCTTCCTCGGTCCCAACGGCAGCGGCAAAACCACCGTCATCAAAATGCTTACCGGGCTGCTGCCCCTTAGCGAAGGAGACGCCTGGGTTGAAGGCCTAGATGTGCGCACCGATGCGGAATCTGTTCGCGAGCGCATCGGCTACATGTCTCAAAAATTCAGTTTGTATGATGACCTGACGGTTACCGAAAACCTGCAATTCTATGGACGCATTTACAGCCTGCCGCCGGCGCGCATGAAGCAGCGTATCGAGGAAATCGTCCAACTCAACGGACTTGGCCCGTACATGAATCGCCTCGCGGCTCGGCTTTCTGGTGGATGGAAGCAGCGTCTGGCGCTCGGTTGCGCCATGCTTCACGAGCCCAAACTTTTATTTCTCGATGAGCCCACCGCGGGCATTGACCCTGTGGCGCGGCGCGAATTATGGGATTTGCTGTTCGAACTGTCCGGCCATGGCATCACTTTCTTTGTCACCACTCATTACATGGATGAAGCCGAGCGCTGTAGTCACGTCGCCTACATCTATTACGGCAAACTCATTGCCGACGGCACTCCCGTCGAGCTAAAGAAAATTCCCGACGTGCAGCCGGCAGGCACGAAGCGCGTCGAAATCAGTACTCCTGAAGTGACCCGCGCGCTGCGGGTGGCGCGCAAAATTCCGGGAATTCGCAGCGCCACAATTTTTGGCGAATCCATACACGCACTGGTGGAAGAGCGTTACGACCTTCCCGATCTTCGAGCGCAGCTGCTCAAAAACGACATCACCGTGAACGACATCCGCCCGCTGACACCAAGCCTCGAAGATGTCTTTGTCGAACTTACCTACAAACACCAGGCGCAACTGGAGACCGCCCGTGAATAATCTCTTTCGCGGTTTCCGCGCCGTTTTTTACAAGGAAGTCCTGCACGTGCGGCGTGATTCCGCCACACTGTTTTTTTCCTTGTTCATACCGCTGATTCAAATGTTTGTGCTCGGTTTTGGCATCGATACCAACGTCCGCCAGATTCACACTGTTGTTTTCAATGGCGACGGCAGGCGCGAGAGCCGCGAACTTATCGACCGCCTCACAAATTCCGACACTTTCAATATCATCGACTATGTAACGAACGACCGCGATCTTAACGACGATATCGTCTCCGGGCGCGCTCGCGTGGGTATAAAAATTCCCGTGGACTATTCTGACCGCCTTATCCACAACATGAGCTCACCGGTTTTGGTGCTCATCGACGGCTCCGATTCGTCCGTTGCCGGTCAGGCCATTAACGTAACGACCGCGATTGGGCTGGACGAATCCCTTCGCCGCGTCCTTGCTGACCGCGCTTCTTTCGCTGTCGACATGCGCCCAAAATTATTGTTCAACCCTGACTCCCGCTCTCCAAATTTCCTGCTTCCCGGACTCACCGCCATCTTGCTGCTCAATGTCACCACTTTTCTTACTGCCTTCGCCATCGTGCGCGAAAAGGAGCGCGGCACTCTTGAGCAGCTCTTCGTTACGCCGGTGCGCCCGTTCGGTTTGCTGCTGGGAAAATTACTCCCCTATTTTTTCATTGGCTTCACCGAGCTTTGCCTGATTCTTACTTGCATGCGTTTCATTTTTCAGGTGCCTATCCACGGCAGCATTCTGCTTCTCGCCTTGCTCTCAATGCCTTATCTGTTCGTATCCCTTTCACTGGGCATTTTAATTTCCAGTAAAGCCGGTACTCAGGGCGAAGCCATGCAGCTCGCGTTCGTTACCATCCTGCCCAGCATTTTCTTTTCTGGTTATATCTTCCCGCGTGAAACCATGCCCATCTTTTTTCGCGTCATCAGCTATTTCGTTCCGGCCAGCTATTTCATCAACATCACCCGCGGAATTATTCTTCGCGGCGCCGGAATTCAACATCTGTGGATTGACGGACTGGCACTTTTTGCCATGGGCACATTTTTGCTGATCGTCGCGGCTCGCCGTTTCCAGAACAAAGTCATCATGGCCTAAGCACCACTCTCATCCCGTATCTTTCCCATTGCGACCGAAGCAGGCCGACGCTTTTTCCCCTCGTTCGTCCGCGAACCAGTCGGCCTGCGCAGTGGAATCTCTCTTCGATCCCTCGTGCAAACCGAGCGTCCTTGACCAGTCATCCCAAAAATTTCTTCAAGCACCTGATGCTGCAAGCCTAACTCCGCCTTGCGTCAGTTTCCTCACTCTCACGAGAACCTAACTCGCCTTACTCAGCGAGCAGTTTTGAATTTGTTGCAACCCGCGATTCCCGGCTCCGCCGTTCCACGACAGTGACATCTGCGAACAAGGTCCAGATCGGGTCCTCTCCTCCCAGGGTCGCGTTGAGAATCCGTGTTCCTTGCGAATTTTCGCCACGCGCTCCGCTGCCTTGCGCCGGTATTCTTCCGGCGCATAGCCGTTTTTCGCGTACCACTCCTCATATTGCTTCGCCAGCCGCGGAAATTTCTGCCGCACAAACGGGAAGAACTGTTTCGCCGAAGAAGGCATCAGAAACAGGGCATTCGAGAAAAACCATTGTGCGCCCGCCGCACGCACCGCCGCAGCTACTGCTTCCAGATCTCCATCACGATCGGTTATTCCAGGAATCAGCGGCGACGCCGAAACTCCCACCGCCAATCCCGCATCGCTCAATTGTTTCACCGCTGCGACGCGCAAATCCGGGTGCGGAGCTCGCGGCTCCAAAAGCCGCGCCAATCTTGGCCGCAAAGTGGTAATCGTTATGTTGAGAGAAAGCGAGGAACGCTGCGCTATGCGTTTGAATACGTCAATGTCGCGCACGATTTGATTGGACTTGGTAATTACCGAAATACTCAGGCTCTCACGTTTCGCCAGTTCCTCGAGGCACGCCCGGGTTACGCCGTATTCCTTTTCCGCCGGCTGGTACGGATCGGTCGCCGTTCCGATGGCAATGTGGTCCGGATACTTCCCGCCGGATGCCTGCGACTGATAGGAATATTTCCGCGCTACATCCCATGCCAGCAACGCCGCTGCATCTTTCTTTACGTATATCTTTTTCTCAAATTCGCCGCCGTCCAGCTCCATGTACTCGTGGGTGTACCGCGCGTAGCAGTAGTGGCAGCCGAACTCGCAGCCGCGATATGGATTAATGGTCCATTCAAATGGTACACGCCGCGAATCGCAGCGGTTCAGGATGGATTTAACCGGCAACAAAAAATACTCTGGCCGCTCAGACGATGTCCGGCGGCTTTCCGCCGGAGGAGATTTTGCTGCGAGGCGGGCTATACCTACCAGCGGCGGATTTACGCCGTTGGCAGGCACCACAACAGCAGCACGGGTACCGGTCTCTGGCAGGTTTTGGGGGCCTGCCGAAACCGCTGGTGACGGGGGGCAATCCGCCACGTTCGTACCCGGGTTGCTGTTGTGTGGACCGCTAACGACCGGGGCAAGGTCTGCGATCCCATTCTTTGGGCTTTGCGTGTCAGGGCAATCGGGAAAGAGCGATGCACTGGTCGGCGATGCGATGCGCCGTCGAGCAAAAACTCTCGGCGGCGAGGGGAACGACATTGGGGACATAACCCACCTCGAAGCACGGCACCAGTATTTCGCTTTTTGTTCGCCTAGTCAACAACTATTTTCGCTTTTTCTTTGCTGGGCCGTTTGCTCCGGCCAGGTTCCGACGATTTGTTTGTATTCGCCTGGCCTGAATTGCCTACCTCACTTCTGCGGAGTATTCTGCCGTAGCCTTAGAGTCGTCGATTCTGTGGCACGCCGTCCCGGAGGGATACGCCGAGTATGTTTCCGCGTTTACTGTGTCTGACATGCTCGTTGCTTTTCTGCGCCAACTTCCACATTAGCCAGTCCTTCGCCCAGCAATCCGGAGGATCGTCCCAGCAGCCCGCCGAAGTGCCCAAGCCCGCGCAAGCTCCCGCGGGCCCGCAGTCGACGCACTACCCCATTCTTCTTCTCGGCCATGGCGGCGACCCCACTTGGAGTGTTCTTATCGGCCAGAAAGGCCCGGAACGCTTTGACCGCGCCAATTACCCGCCGATCGCGCTCGAGCCGACGAATGTCAGCCCGGAGGCACCGGAATCGTGGGTGTATCGCGCAAAAGATATCGCCACCGGCACGGATGTAACCATCCATCTCACGCGCGAAGTTTGCATCGATTCCGTGGCAGAGGCTGTTCCCGAGACTCCGCCGAAGACTACACCGGCGGGAAAACCGGCGACATCCGCCCCGCCTCCTTCAACAATTGCAAAGAATGCCTTTCGCATCGTTCTGGAACACGGGCAAATCGGCACATTCCACGGTTGCGCCCGCGTTGCCGCTGAACTCTTCCCCAAAATCGTAAATCAGAGCGCGGATGACGACGACACCGACAAGAAAAAGCCGCCCGTTAACGCCATCACCAATTTTAAAACTCCCACCGCGATAGCTTACGTGACTTCCAGCGGCAAAATTATCGTCAGCCGTGGCGCGGCCAAAAAAGTTATCCCCGTTGCTGGCACAGAACTCGCGCTTTCTCACGACGGCAAAAAACTTATCTACACGCGAAACGATTCCAAGATGGGCTCTGAGCGCACCCTGGTGCTCTACGATTTCGACACCACTCGCTCCAAAGATTTGGTTCACGGCACGGTGCGCGAAGCTTTCTGGCCTCCGGACGATTCGCGCTTCGCGTACCTGCAATCGCAGGATCAGAAATGGCGCGTCGAATCTTCCTCCATCAGCGCGCCAGAAACAGCTACGCCTCTTTACAACGGGAATGTTGATTCACTGCAAGGCTGGGTCGATGTACATACCGTGCTGGCAAACGACGCGCAGAGCCTTTACTGGATTAGCGATGACCGGCCGCAACAATCTGTTCCGCTGAAAGAAATCTACGGAGATACTTTCCGGGTATCGGATACCGATGCCATCCGCATCAACCCCGTGAATCCCGATTTACTGCTAGTCTCGGCAAAGTATTTCACCGCGCCTGCCGGCGCCCCACCCGATGCGACCGGAATTTTCCTATATGAAATTCGCGCCAAGCGCCGTGTCGTTCTGACTCCTTCGGAGCAGTGGTCCAGCCACGGGGAATGGTCCCGCGACGGTATCCAAATCTTTTATACTCGTCGCATGTCGGCCACTTCGTCAGTAACCTACCGGATTTTCTGGGACGGCAGCGGGCCCCGCCGTTACCTGGATGGGACTGATTTAGTAGTCGGGCAGTAAGAGTCGGGAGAACAAATCATGGCCAGGAGCATTTGGGCAAGTTCGGTAACGAAAACATCGATCGCTTACGGCGCGTTCGTTCTTGTTTCATTGATCGCGCCGCCAATTCGAGCGCAACAACCTGCGCCCAATCCCAGCCCCATACCTCCGCCATCACAACCGGCTCCCAATTCTCCAAGCGCCCCGACCGCGCCTGTAGCTCCAGCCAATCCCCCCGCCGGCGCTTCTCCTTCGGCGCACATGATGCGCACCTGGCGCCGCCTCACGTACACATGCGACGGGGACGCTAAAGTGGTCGTCAACCTACACGCAAAACAGGCTCGCGTGGTCTTCAAAGGCCACACTTACAACCTGCTGCAGGCCGACGAATCCGATGGTCAGAAATACACCGACGGCGCCGTCGTCTGGCGCAATAAGGATGAAGTGGGGACCCTCGAGCGTTCCTCCAAATCCGGTGGCAAGAAATCTCTGGCCGCCAGCTGCCATTTGCAAAGCGCCGGCACCGCGCCGCCCTCGCCAAGCCGTCAGTGATGCCGATTTATCTGCATTAGAAATCGCTAGTCGCAGCACCCGATTCGCACCCAGAAACCCTAACGACACAATTGCCTTTTGTTTATTGGCCGATACGCGCCACCTGTACTCTTGCAAAATTGCCCCACCTATCCACCGGATATAATTAAAAGATGGAAAGCAACACTCCAGCCACGGCTGAAAAACCTCGCCAGGTAGCCATTCTCGTTCTTGAAGAGGATGCTGAAAACGCCGCAGCCGTTCGCCAGCTGCTCGATTCCGAAGGCTGGCGAGTACACATTGTCACCGACACCAATCTTCTTTTAAACGAACTTCGCAATGGCGAATGGGCCCTGGTAGTAGCGAACGTGGCCGTCATCGGCACAAACAGCGCGGCTTTTATCACCTTGCAGGAACTGGCCTCCGTTGCCGCGGAAGACGGTGGGCGCATCCGCGTGCTTTACATCGTTCCCGAAATGGCAGACAGCAAATATGTGCAATTGCTGGAGAACGCGCGTCTTCCGTACGTCGCGCGGCCGTTCAATTTCCACGATTTCATCCAAAAAGTCAGCGACCTGCTATTCGAAGTGCACGCCATCGCAGCTCCGCTGCGCCAAGTTAGTCGTGAGTTCGGCGTAGTGCGCAAGAAGAAACTGGAAGCCAGCCGCGGTAACAACAGTATGTTCGCTTCGCGCGAGTCCTACTCCTACTCAGAGGAACAAGTGGCGGAATACGAGCGTCAAGAAGCTAGTTCCAGCAAGCGCCACAAACCGCGCACCAACCTCGGCGATCCCAACCAGTAGCCTGTCCCCCACCGCAATTTCTTCTTGTCGGTTCCTGTCATTTCTTTAGGGCCAATTCCGCGTTCGCGCTGCAAGATTTTACCAGCGGCTCGTTCTAATCCTGTGCGCTCAAGCACAGGAGGTTTCACATGGAACGCTCGCTACAGAGTGCCCTCGCAGGCGCTCTACTCGGAATCAGCGCGTTAGGAAGTGCCGCTTTTGTATGGGCTGGATCAGGGTCGCCCGGTCCGCAAACCAAACCGGAAGGCGATTGGCGCCTTCTCGATCCCATCACGTACGAAAATATCTCCATCTTTCCGGTCGTCAGTTCTGTATCGCGGGATACCAGTGCGTTCGTAACGCTGGACGAGGGGCTTTCGAGCGGCGATGTCGTCGTTCGCGAGCAAGGCAGCGATGGCATGGCGCGCAGCCGCGGTATTCCATTGCCGCAATACAACACCGGCGCGTCGGTGAACCAACTCGTTCTGATAAACCGAGGAAAGCGGTCCGTTCTTCTTCTGGCTGGTGAACTTGTCAGCGGCGGTAAACAGGATCGCATCATCGCCAAAGATCGCATCGTCGCTCCGGGGGCAGATCCATTGCCGCTGGATGTTTTCTGCGTGGAACACGGTCGCTGGTCCTCCGGATTGCAATTCAGCGCCGCCAATACCATGGTTCATCCCAGCGTTCGGGAACAAGCCGCGGTGAACCAGAGCCAGGCCGATGTGTGGGAATCGGTACGAAAAGGAACTACCTCGGACGTTACCGCCGCACCCGGTGCAGCGCCGCGCATCGAAACAAGAGAACTCGCTGACGTCGTGGCCAGCAGCGCCCCAACGCAGTCTTACTCAAAAATTTATCAGCACAGCACGGTGGGCGTTTCTGTCGACGGTTTCGTCGATGAAATACAACGCCGATTTGCTCGCGCGACTTCGGGCAGCAAGGGTGAACACATTGTCGGGGTGGTCGTCGCCTATGGAGGAGAAGTGGCGTGGAGCGATATCTTTGCTTCCAGTGATCTGTTCCATCACTACTGGCCCAAGCTTCTTCGTAGTTATGCTGTCGAAGCGCTGGCCCGGCCCACCGTTCGCGAAGTCGCTTCCCGCGACGATGCTGACGAATTTCTGCGACGCTTACACGGCCGTGAGCAGGTGGAAAGCGAGCCGGGCGTTTATCGCAGGTCTGAAATCACGGAAGGCCGGCTGGCGCAAATCGAGCTGGAAGCCTTGGAGCCCAAGCCGATGACACTGCATCGCCTGCTCCTTCACCGCACCAGTTAATTATTTTTGAAAGCGATCGGCACGGGGTGAAATAAGAATCGTTCCGCCCTACTGATCTTCTCTCTCATCTATCGGCTGGACGCTCGCAAATCACCGCTAATCTTTTTCACGGCGCTTTGGTCGTCAGTCGAGTCAAGCAGTTGCGCCGCGGTTCCGCTCCACGATGGATGCTTCAGGTCTGGCGCAATCTCCGCAAGTGGGGCCAGGACGAATCGCCGCAAATGCATCCGTGGGTGCGGCACCTGCAACTCCCGCAAGTCAATCGTCTGCTGGCCGTAAACCAAAATATCCAGATCTATCAATCTTGGACCGCGCGCTACGAGTTTTTTGCTTCCCATGCGCCGCTCCAGCTCTCGCAACTCGCAAAGCAGTTCTGCCGGCGGCACCGCTGTCTCTCCCTCCACCACACAATTCAAAAACCACGGCTGCTCCAACAAGTCCACTGGTTCCGTTTCATAAATCGAGGAAACGTTTTTTATTTTCAATCCCAGTTCAGGCAACGCAGCAATGGCAGTGCGAAGGTTTTTCTCGCGGGCTCCAACATTCGATCCTAGCGACAAGAAAACAATTTCAGGCTTTATTTTTTGCACTTATTATCTCGGCGCTAAATTGCGGCTTCAATTCTCTTCAGGGAGACTAGCTTCCTGGCGACAACGAGGACACCGGCGCGCCACTAAGGCTCGCGCAGAGAGTTAAAATAGCCGCGGCTGGCGCCTGGGCAGGTCTCTGCCAAAATATTCATAGGCCCGTGGAGTCGCGACACGTCCTCGCGGAGTGCGGTCGATCATTCCAATCTGCATCAAATATGGCTCGTAAATTTCTTCGATGGCGTCTTCTTCTTCGCTCAGCGCGGCCGCCAGCGTACCTACACCCACCGGGCCGCCGCCATATTTATCGAGCAACGCCAGCATCAGGTTGCGGTCCACCTCATCAAGCCCCTGCTCATCTACACCGAGCATTGCAAGCGCTTCCTGCGCTACCGCTTGAGTGATGCGTCCCGCCGCGCGCACCTCCGCGAAGTCGCGTGCGCGTCGCAATAATCGATTGGCGATTCGCGGTGTCCCGCGGCAGCGCTGCGCGATCTCCTCCGCGCCTGCTTCATCCATCTCAATATTCAAAATCTTTGCCGAGCGCCGAATAATAATCAGCAGATCCGCCGGCTCGTAAAAATCCAGCCGGTGAACAATTCCAAATCGTGACCGCAACGGCGCGGTAATCAATCCCGCACGCGTGGTAGCCCCGATCAAGGTGAAGTGCCCCAACTGAAAAGGATGGATCCGCGCGCCCGGCCCCTGCCCGATGATTAAATCGACGCGAAAATCTTCCATCGCGGGATACAGGACTTCTTCCACCGCCGGTTGCAAGCGATGGATTTCATCCAGAAAAAATACTTCTTTGGTTTCCAGCGAAGTAAGAATCGCCGTCAAATCTCCTTTGCGCTCCAGCAACGGCCCCGCGCTGGTCTTGATCGGTACTTGCAGCTCGTTGGCGATAATCTGTGCCAGCGTGGTCTTCCCCAACCCTGGCGGGCCATATAGCAGCACGTGGTCGAGCGCCTCGCCGCGGCTGCGCGCCGCCTCGATGGCAATTTGAATATTTTCTTTTACGCGTTTTTGCCCGATATATTCGTCCAGCCGTTTGGGCCGCACGCTGGCTTCAATGCGCGCGTCTTCATCGAACGCTTGCGCCGATACGATGCGCTCCGCTGTCTTGCCTATCATTCGTTTTGCGGTTCCATCTGGCATTTAGGAGGTCCTCGCTGCTCGCCCCTTGCTCTGACTAAGTGCTTGCAGTGCCGCGCGCAACAATTTCTCAAAATTGGCTGACCCGGATTCCTTGCGCGCTTCGTCGACCGTTTTTTCCGCTACACGCGCGTCGTACCCCAGGTTCACCAGCGCCGAAACTACATCGGCCTCCACGCCGGCAGGCGAACTCGCCGCTGGTTTTTCTTTCTCCATAATTACCGCGTCAAGTTTATCTTTTAATTCCACCACCATGCGCTCGGCGGTTTTTCTGCCTACTCCCGGTATTTGCGTCAATCGCCCCAGATCGCTTCCGCGAATGGCCGGCACCAATTCGTCCACGCTCATGCCCGATAAAATCTTCAGCGCCAGGCTGGGACCCACGCCAGACGCGGAAAGCAACATTTCAAAAAGGTGTTTCTCGCGTGAGGAAACAAATCCATACAACGATAGCGCGTCTTCGCGCACGTGCGTGTGAATCAGTAGTGTCACTTCGGTGTGCAGTTCGCCCAGCGCGGCAAAGGTGGATAGCGGAACCTGCACCACATATCCCACGCCGCCCACATCCACCAGCACCTGGTTCGGTCTTTTTTCGGCAAGCCTTCCGCGCAACTGGCCAATCATGTCCTCAAAGTATTGACGACGCCCCCCGCAGTGTCAACGCACGAGAGGGATAGCGGATAGGAGAGAGCGAAACCGCCCTATTTTGCACAATTTTGGTGCAATCGTTTTTGATGCGTGCGTTGGCCGAGTTATCCGAATTATCAAGCAGTAGAACTCAATCGGGATAAATTTCCCTCTTCGGCCTATCTTCGCGACACTGGCTTTTTGGCGAGCATAACGAGACCTCCACTAAATAGCCAAAAGGATGCGTTTAACGCACGTCCGGCCTATCCTTCGTCACATGTCCGATAAGCGCTAATCAGGAAGGAACTACTGGCGAACCCGCCTGTCATTAAATCACGTAAAAATCTGCTTGAATCCAGCGGAACCGTTGTATAGCATTTTTAGCTGGCTGCACAGGGAGCCGCCGCTCCATGAATGCGATGCCACGAATTGCCCTCACTGCCGCATCGTTTTTCTTTTTCGCTTACGAGGCTTACGCACAACAGCCCGCACAGGAAAAGACCGGAACTATCTCGATGTCTGTCCAAACGGCGAATAATCCTCTGCGAACCACAACCATCGACCTCCCGGCACCTTCACCACACGCGCCTGTCGTCACCGGCGAGCCTTATTCCGCTGAAGTAATATATGAACGCATACAAACTCTGGCGGATGGGACGCACATCACGCAAAAAGCGCAAAGTACCAAGCAGTATCGCGATTCCGAAGGCAGAACGCGTGTGGAGACTTCTCCCGGGGGTGCACAAGTCGTCGAAATCCACGATTCGGTTAGCGGATTTCGCTACCTCCTCGATCTGCAGAATCACGTCGCGCACCGCTTTGCACCTCCTACTGAGAGTACGAGCGGCGATGCTAGCTACGCGCAGACCGCGCGCGTGGATTCCTCAGCGGCGAATTCTGCTCCCGCGCGGGGTATAACTCCAACGCAGACTCCCACCGATCGTCCGCAAAGCTCCACGGAATCTCTTGGCTCGCAAACCGTCGAAGGAGTTTATGTCGAAGGAAAAAAGACGACGACAACTTTTCCAGTGGGCTTTATGGGCAATGACCGGCCATTGGTTCGCGTGATGGAGGCTTGGATTTCGTCCGATCTCAAATTAACCGTCGTTTCGAAGAATTCCGACCCGCGCATGGGCGAATCTACGATGCGCTTGCGAAATATCAACCGCTCAGAACCGGATCCAGCCTTATTCGGGGTACCTGCCGACTACCAAATCGTCGACGAAAACGGCGAGAAAGTCGAAATTAGAACTACCCACCCCTGAGCCACTCGATTCACTTATCCACTGGGTCTTCTTAGGCTAGTGACTTCACACGGGATTCCACGCTCTAGCTTTTGGGGACGGGACGCAAATCCTCCAACTCTCATCTGAGGAAGCGAGGAAGGAGAATTAATTGACAGGAAGGACGGGTGTTCGTCACTAACAACAGAGCAAAAAAGGTATGCTCTTGCTCTTGGGTTGGCTCGGTCATGCCGAAGAATCTGAAGCGCTACTATGGGCACGGCGATCTACACTTTGCGCTACGTGGTTGCCTTGGGAGCCATCCCTAGACTGGTATAAGTTCTCGCTGGTCGGTTAGTTTCTCGTTATACGAAAAAGGGGAGCTTGGTTTGGTGAAGATTGACGCAGTTTAGATTCCCGGCAAAACCGAAAGTCAAAGACCCCACGTGCAAAGCCGGCACGTGGGACACCCAAATTCATTTCATTCACCAATATCTGGGCCACCCGCCACAATACTGGGTCACTACGAGATCCTCGCGCCACTTGGAGCGGGCGGAATGGGAGAGGTGTATCGCGCAAACGACAGGAGACTCGACAGGACCGTCGCGATCAAAATTTTGCCGGCAAGTATAGCCGCCGGCCCGCTCGCGAAGCAGCGATTTGAGCGAGAAGCGAAGACCATTTCGAGCCTCAATCACCCAACATGCTTTGATTACTCGCCGCGTTAGACGAAAGTTAGACTCACAATCTTTCCTTCTGCAAAGGACTTTAGAAAAATGCGACGGAGGTCAACCTGGAGGCGCATTCCTCTCCCAAATTTCGTCGTGGTCCGAGAAGCTCAACGCTAAATGGTAGTGGTTGTGGAGATAGTCGCGGAAGGGGCCAAGATGGTATTGCTGCTCACCATAGAAGGGGTCTGGAACATCTAGTCGCGGTTGCCAAAGAATGTAGTGCACGCGCTTGGTTTCCAACTGTTGGATAGTTAATTCAACGTACTCAGGACTGGTTAAGGCGCTGCTTTCCAGTAAATCCAGGAACACAGGATTGCGCAATCTCAAAGGAAGATAAAGGCTGGTCCATGCAGCCTGGAAAAAAAGGTCTCCTGGCCTCGTCCGGTGGGCTATCCAATCTAACTTTTCGAAAGCCTGCGACCGAAGCGCAACTCGCCCACCCGGCAGTTCAGCTAACACCTCAGCATGAGCATGTCTTGACCAAGTCTCGGCTAGACCAAAGCAAACGAGAACGAGCCATGTTGCCGCGACCACACGGCTGCGACCGCGTCCGGTTTCGGCCACAGTCCAAACTAACAAGATAATGCCGGGCAGTGATACGACGAACACGCGCAACCAGTTCACGTTGAAAGCCACTTCCGCTAATAGACAAACCCCGACGAGGCCCAACAATGTGACCGATCGCGTATTCCAGGTGGCTGGGCTACGCCAACATCTGTAAAGTGCAACTGCATAAGCAACGGGCACCGCGACGTAAATCCATAGGTATTGCGCGACAAACGGCAACCTTCTCCATGACAGAACTTCAGGCAGGCCCAAGGATTCCGTTCTCCCGAAATGCTCGCGTACGTAAGTGATTTGAAAATACCAGAGCGTCTTGAGTCCTACTGTTGCAATGAAGTAAGCGCTGAGTATGGCAAGCGTTCCTACAAAGGAAACCAACAACAGTACCTGACGCGTCAGAAGCTCTCGCCAGGGTCCTTTCGTGAGCTGCCAGTCCCACACGATAAATGCGACGAAGCCCAGCAGCGCGAACGGGCCCCGGGTTTGTGTAAAAAAAGAGGCCAGACCCAACAGTGATCCGGCAAGTACGACTCGCCAAATTGTCGGCCCTGGCAAGATCGCTGCGACCGCTGCCATGACCGCCAAAACGCTGAACCAGTGGTGAGTTCCATTCAACATTTTGCCGTATACCAGCACCAGGAACAGCCAGGTGGCAAGCAATGCCATGCGACTGTCCATAATCTGGCTCGCAATTCGGAAGCACACCCAGCACAAAGTCACTCCAAGCACGAGAACCGCCAGGTTGGTGACCCAGATCCGTTCTCCAAACAGGGCGAACAATGTGGAATAAAACAAATCAGTACCGGGAGGATGCATCGTAAAAAAATCTTGATAGATGCGCTCGCCATGCAGCATCCGCAAACCGTATGTCCAGAAATAGACTTGATCTCCACCGAGAAGGAAAGGAACTCCCCAAAACGTAAACAGGTTAAGGTAGAGATACATTGCACTCCCCACCACGACGATGACCGTAAAACGATTGATGCCAGTTGGCATGCTCGAAATGTTCCTTCGGGGCCTATCAACGAATCTCATCGACGATGGCGGCGACGCCATCAGGCAAATCTGGTGAAGCGGTTCAAGCGCGATAATGGGGAAGAGCCATCGAATCGAGCATGCATGTGGTTTTACGCGTTGTCAGATTTCGTCTCAGAATGATGATGGCAACCCGATGCGTTTGACGAGATCTTGATAACGGGGATCGTCGTGCACGGAGTTCAGATCTATATTGTGCTGAATACGGACAAGCTTCGGCACAGGGCTTCAATTCGCTGGCGAAGTTCGCCGGATGCCTCCTCATATTTTCCAGCGCAGTCGAAGACGTAGCCGAGTGCCCAAGGTCGCGCGAAAGGATCCAACTCCTGGGACGTTCTCTGGGCTGCTACCGCCTCATCGTTCCGGTTCATCGCCAGCAGTACGTAAGCGTAAAGATGATAGGCTTCCGCAAAGTTTGGATTGAGTTCAATGGCCCTTCGCGACTCCTTCTCCGCCTCCTTCCAGTTCCACCGGTAAAAGAGATACGTGGCTGCCATGGTGTTGTGCGCTTCCGCGACAGAGTCGTCGAGTTGCAATGCCTTTTGTGCCAACGCCTCGCCCTTAGGCAAGGCGTCTTTAGGGACGAGGACTCCCTCGACGGCGCCGGCAGTGTAGTAATCCGAAAGCCCGCTATAGGCGGCGGCGTAATCAGGTTGGAGTTGAATAGCCTTCTCGAAGGACTCGCGGACGGTTTCCTTGCTGCCCGTGAACCAGTTATATCGTCCCCGCAAATAAGCATCATGGGCTTCGGGCGCGATCTTGCGGGAGGGTTTCGGAGGCAGCGCCGCGCTATGCACTTCTTTTGCGACGTTCTCCGCAAGTTCCTGCTGTAACAGTAGCAGGTCACTCGAGTCCCGGATGTAACTCTGTGCCCAAACATGAGTGTCGGAAGCGGCGTGAACCAATTGCACCGTTACGCGCACCCGCCCATTGGAGTTGAGGACAGACCCTTCGAGAATTCCATCCACCCCGAGTTCACGAGCGATGTCTTTCAAGGGGCGATGCGCTCCTTTGAATTGCATCACGGATGTTCTGGAAATCACGCGCAGCCCCTTGGTGCTGGCCAGCTGCGTAATCAATTCATCCGTCATGCTGTCCGCCAAATAATCCTGGGCCGGATTTCCTGAAAGGTTTTCCAAAGGCAAAACAGCGATGGAGTGGATACTAGCCGCCCGGGTTGCGACGGCGGAATCACCCGTTCTGCGGAAGAAAATTATCGTTGAGAACAACAATGCCAGGCAGACCGTGAGTGCGAGAGCAATCTTGATGCGGCGCGGTTGTTGTTCACTTTCCCGCGGAGCCGGGAGGCTGGTGGCCTCGATTCCGTTGCCAACGGGCTCAATCGTGACATCTGCGTATGCATCGGACGGCGCAGGCCGGGTTTCCGAAGCCGGGGATCCATTGGAGCCGTTTAGTGCACCGATGAATCGATACCCGCGGCGCGGCATGGTTTCCACGAATCGCGGATGATCCGCAGAATCGCTCAAAGCCTCGCGGACCTTGTTCACCGCCGTCCCGAGGCTGTGGTCGAAATCGACGAAGGTATCAGCCTGCCACAATTTGCGGCAAATCTCTTCCCGAGTGACCACTTCGCCAGGGCGCTCCAGCAATAGCACCAGCAACTGGAAGGGCTGAGACTGCAAACGAACTTTAACGCCCTCCCGGCGCAATTCACCGGAATCGAGGTCGGCCGTGAACGGGCCGAAGCGGATGACCGAGGGTTTGGGCATGGGCCGAACTCACTGATAGCTAACTTGGGGACGTGGAGACGGAGATTAACAACGGATCTGACGGCGGTCAAGGATTGCGATGGGTCGTAGCGAGTTCTGTTTAGAACTTTGCATCTGGATGAATTCACTTAGCTTATCTGTTGAACAAAAGTTGATGGATGGTTGAACCGGCGTGCATGGACCTGTGAGCCGGTTCCGGGCCAGATTGAGCGCCGCTTGCGGGCCTCCCGGTGGCGTCCCTGCGACCACAGATGGAGGAGCAGCAAATATCGGCTCAAGGAGAACAATGGTGAACTCGAAGAAACTTACCTGTGTGGGAACGATTTTCGGGATGGGAATTTTGGCCGGACTGACGCTAGCTCCGAATGTATGGGCGCAAAGTTCGCCGCCCAATGTACATTTCATTTCGGCCGGATTGAACAGTCCGCGCGGCCTGAAATTTGGGCCGGACGTTTCGATATCTGTATTTGTTACAGGCTTGCTTGGCCCGCGCGGTTTGAAGTTCGGCCCGGATGGCGCGCTGTACGTAGCAGAAGCAGGGAGCGGTGGTTCCACCGCGAGTGCGACTCTTGGCTGCGCTCAGCTTGTCCCGCCACCCGTCGGGCCATACTCCGGCGGTCCATCCGCGCGCATTTCTAAGGTCACCGCGCCTTTGCAAGTGACGACGGTGATTGATGGACTGCCTTCCGGAAAAAGCAGTCTGCCATCGGGAGACACGCTAGGTGTGGCGGATGTAGCTTTTATCGGCGACAAACTATACGCACTCCTTGCAGGTGGCGGGTGCTCGCATGGAAATCCTGACAGTCCCAATGGAGTTGTCCTGGTAGATGTCGATCATCAATCCTCGAGCTATGTTGCCAATCTCTCCGCATTTCAGATGGCAAACCCGATCGCAAATCCCGGGCCGTCTCTGGGCGATTGGGAACCCGACGGGTCCTGGTACAGCATGGTGGTGGTGAACGGCGAACTCTACGCGGCCGAGCCAAATCACCAGGAGATCGATCGAGTCTCGCCAGCTACAGATGCTGTGCATCGCGTTGCAGATATATCGGCGAGCAGCTCCAAGTGGGTGGGCCCAACCGGAATGATCTATCACGGCAATTTGTTCTTCGGCAATCTTGCGCCGTTTCCCATCGTTCCCGGAAGTGCGAGCGTCCACAAGTTGACGCCCAGTGGAAATTTTAAGATATGGGATGCTGGATTCACTACGGTAGTCGGAGTTGTTTTTGATTACCGCGACAGGCTCTATGTGCTCGAGCGGATGCGGCTGGCAACCCGACTCCTGGTGAGGGCAAGCTCGTTCGCGTCAGCCCTTCGGGCGAAGTGGAAGAGATACTGGGAGGGCTCGTAGTTCCTACGGCGATGACGATTGGGCCAGACGGTGCCATCTATATTTCGAATTTTGGTGCTGCGCCGCCAGGAGCAGGCCAGATTCTTCGATTGGAGATCAACGATTAGGGGCCGATGCGACTGACGCGCTGAGCCGCTCAAGGGCGATGCGATGATGCTGGATCGCTTTTTGGGCGGCTCTTAAACTACGAAGAGGGGGCGATTAAGATCGTGGAACCTTAAACTCCGCGGAAAATAATTACGCCAAAAATATCAGACCACGCGTGCGTTATCATGCCTGGCCTCAGGCTCTTTCGCCAGACAGCGAGTAGCCCGAACAAAATGCCAAAAAGCGTGATTCTTCCTACCGGGCCCACTCCTTCGTATAAATGACCAACGCCGAATACAATCGCTTGGATTAAGACCGCCAAGCCCGCACTGCCAGTGATCGCCTGAAATTGCTGCTGAAGATAGCCGCGAAAAGCGAGTTGCTCACAGAATCCCGCTGAGAGAGCAACAGGTATCCATGCAACGCTCTCGAACGTCCCGTGGGGCAGAAGTGCCTGCGCTGCATTCGTTCCGCCTCCTAGGATGTGAGGATTCATTAAACCAATCCAAAACGCCCAGAGTCCGGCGCCCAGAGCGAAATCTCTCATCACGTCTTTCGGCGTCGCCCATCGGCCACCAACAAGGTCGCGTAACCGCACGCCGCGCTTGTGCACGCCCATGCCGACGTAGAGCACCAGCAGCCATTCAAATATGACTACAGAAATGTAACCTGGAATGGCGCTGCTACTCGGTACTACTGCCAGTGGGTGCTGCTTTACGGCGTGCTGAAAAAAGCCACCAACGACTGAAATCCCCAAAAAAATAGCGATGAACACAATGGTGTGCCATACCGGGGCGATCAGCGGCCGGCTCGTTGGGTGCGGGGTTACACCCGTGTCCGCAATGATGGCGCCTTCCATACTTCGTTCCTTGTGGGACAAGGGGACACTAGCAATAGTCATGTTTCGCTGACTGTGCAAATGCGAACATCTCGTTAAGGCCACGAATGAGTCCTAAACACTTCTTTCGCTCAGCACAGCCAATGTCAATAACGCGCATATTTCACGCCGCCAAGATCGTTAGGCAGCACTCCTTCTGATTTCCTTAATCCCTTGTCCAAGGTGCCGTCGCAGAAGAGTCCTGAGAGTTACGCCATCAGCGTATCCCACTCGCTCAGCGATCTCCTCAACACTCGCGGCAGTCGTCTTCAACAGATGCACCGCGTGTTCCACACGCAGCTCCTGGAAATACGATAGTGGTGACTTCCCCAACACGGCTTGCATGCGGCGAGCCAGCGTCCGTTTACTCGATCCGGCGGCCGCCGCGGCGGCGTCGAGCGAAAACCCGTGCGTAAGCCTGCCGCGCGCCCAGCGCTCGAAACGCTCTACGAGCGGATCAGAATGGGCAAGATGATCGACGAGAGCATAGGCGGACTGTGAAGGACGTGAATCCACAACCAGATAATTTGCCGTCAACGCGGCAAGCTTTGGGCTCTTGCGCCGTATCAGCCACAACGCTAGGTCGATGTGGCTTAGTGCCGCTCCAGCGGTAACGAACTTCCCGGATTTTACGATCATCTGCGATTCATCCAGGCGCACTTTCGGATAGCGCTGCCGGAAAAACGGAGCGAGCCACCAGGTTGTTGTCGATTCTTGATGATCGAGTAACCCTGATTCAGCCACCACGAATGTTCCGATACAGGCAGCCGCCATTCCTGCGCCTCGCTCCGCCCACGAGCGCAGTGTCTCACCGGCGTCGCTCACATCAGATCTTGCAAGAGCTGCCTGCAACGGGCCTGGCATCTTGAATCCGATCGCTGGAACCACGACCCAATCGGGAATGATCCGCATGGGAGCCGCGGCAACGGGAACGATCAGCCCTTGCGATGTTTTGACCGCTTTGCGCACCCCGACGATAGTGACGTCGAAACGCGCAGAACCCAGACCAGACATTTCCGCCAGCTCGTTCGCGGTCTCGAAGGCATCGAGCACAGTCGCCAAACCCGTGTCAAAGACGCCATCTAGTGCCACCACGTAGATTCTCATGGCAAATATGATATCAACTTTGGCGATCTTGCCAATGGCATATTGGCCGTACAAAGAGCTATCTTGGCTTCGCTGCAATGGACGCAGCCTAGGGAGAAACCCGATGTATACAGTTGCATTGTTCGCACGTTTGGAAGCAAAAGCCGGGAAAGAAAAGGAAATCGCGAAGTTCCTGGAAACAGGACTTGCCCTGGCCAATCAAGAACCCACCACGCCTATATGGTTCGCGCTACGATTGGGGCCGACGACCTTTGGCATCTTCGACGCGTTCACGGACGAAAAGGGGCGCCAGGCTCATCTGAATGGTCCCATAGCCAAAGCGCTCATGGCGCAAGCGCCCGAGCTGTTCTCCAAGCCACCGGTAATCGAACGGATTGAAGTTCTAGGTGCGAAGCTTCCTTAATAACGACTTGTTAATCAGCGGCGGGTGCGATCTTTGCGCACTGCTTCGTCGATCAGGGCGCCCAGTTCGCTGCGCGTGAGGGAAACATGTTCTCCTGCCGAGCCGCCGTCGCTTGTTATAGGAAGGTCCGCTCCTCCGCCGGGCGGCGGCGCCACAAAATATCTGGACCGCGAGGCCATCAGCTTGGCTACTTCCCGGCTCGAAAGCAGCTGTGGCTCGCCGGCCATCTCCGCCGCCAAGGTAATTTTCGCGGCGTGCTCGATGGTCTCCATGCGAAAAAACGCGGTGAGCAGATCCGGCCCGCAGGTCACCGCCCCATGATTTGCGAGTAGTAGCGCGTCATAATGCGGAACGAACGGCTCAATCGCCGCGCTCAATTCCGAAGTTCCTGGAGTTGCATAACGCACCAGGGGAATTTGCCCCAGGCCGATAATCACTTCCGGCAGCAGCGCTTGGTCCAGCGCGCGGCCGGCCACGGCAAAACCTGTCGCCGTCGGTGGATGGGCGTGGCAAATGGCCTGCACGTCCGGGCGCATGCGATAAAACAACAGGTGCATGGCCACTTCTGATGACACTTTGCGTTTACCGGAAATGTGCGCGCCGTTCAGATCGGTAATCACCAAATCTTCGGGCGACAGCGTGCCTTTGTTCATGCACGTAGGCGTATTCAGGATTCTGTTCTCATCCAGGCGAACGGAGAGATTTCCTTCGCACGCTACGATATAGCCGCGCTCGTATAGCCACCGTCCCGCGATACAAATTTCGCGGCTGTGCTGCTCTTCAGTTTTCGCGGAACCCGGCAGGAGTGCGTCCGTCATCGGCCTGTCCCTTTCCTCGCGTCCTTTGGTGGCGCGCCAAACCTATTGTTGAAAACTACCGCCGCCATAGCGCGGAAGTTATCTTTCCCCGTGGACGCACGGAAGTGGTGGGAAGAACCTAATACAAGTCTCGGCAAGATGCTAGGCGTAAATTCCGCGAAGCTTTAAAGCGCTGGCTACCCGGTCAATTGCCAGCATGTACGCCGCGATGCGGTTATTAACTTTGTGGGCCTCGGCATAACGGACTACCTGGTCGAAAGCGTGCTCCATAACGTCCAGAAGCCTTTCGTTCACTTCGCTCTCGCGCCAGAAAAAGCCTTGCCGGTCCTGCACCCACTCGAAATAACTGACCGTCACTCCCCCAGCGTTGCCGAGAATATCCGGCACCGTGAAAATCCCCTTGGCATCCACAATGGAATCGGCTTGCCAGGTAGTCGGTCCGTTAGCGCCTTCGCACAGAATTCTGGCCTGCACCTGGTGCGCATTTTCTTCGGTAATTTGATTTTCGATGGCCGCGGGAATTGCAATCTCGCAAGGCTGGAACAACACATCGCGGGCGGTCATTTTTGTTCCACCGCCCGGAAAATCCTGCAGCGCCTTTTTCTGGACGTACACCCACTCAATTACTTTGGGAATATCAAAACCATTTTCGTTGTATAGTCCGCCGCCGATATCCGCGAGGCCCACAATTTTGTAGCCCGCCTTCTGCATCAAGTCCGCCGCCAGCGAGCCGACGTTCCCGAATCCTTGAATTACCACCCTGCAGCCTTGTTTCTTGATGCCGGTTTTTGCCAGCGCCTTGTCGCAGCAGATCATTACACCGCGCCCGGTCGCTTCGCGCCTTCCAGCCGACCCGCCTAATTCGATAGGTTTGCCGGTGACCACCGCGGTGGTGGCCTGACCAAGATGCATCGCGTAGGTATCCATCACCCATGCCATGGTCTGTTCCCCGGTGCCCACATCCGGTGCGGGCACATCCTTCTCGGGACCCAGCCAGTTGGCCAGCTCGGCTGTGTATCTCCGGGTCATGCGCTCCAATTCGCCCCGCGACATTTTCTTCGGATCGCAAATGATGCCGCCCTTTGCGCCGCCAAATGGAATATTCACCACTGCGCATTTCCAGGTCATCCATGTCGCCAAGGCGCGCACTTCATCGAGGGAAACGTCGGGCGCATAGCGAATGCCGCCCTTGCCGGGTCCTCGCACTGTGGAGTGTAAAACGCGATAGCCAGTAAATACTTCGAGTTGGCCGTTGTCCATTCCCACGGGAATGTACAGCGTGATTTCTTTGCTGGGATATTTCAGGTAGCGGTACAGGCCCTGCTCGAGTCCTAGCTTGTTGGCCGCGACTTCAAAACGCGCCTCTGCGTTTTGATACACATTCATTTCTTCCGGTACAGGACCGTGCGCCATGCAAAGCTCTCCTTGCCATCGAACCGCAACCGGGTTAGTCGCGACTGGACACCAGTAGCGAGGTTTTCGCAACTTGAATTGAAGGCCAACGAAAGTAGGAAATGGCGGGCTACCCTCCCGCCTTTTTGGTGGCCGGGCGTCAGTATACGAACCCTGAGACTAGCTCGCAAGCTACACGTCGTTGGGGTGGTGGGTCAGTTTCCGATAATCCGACGCAATACAAAAGGACGTTGACAACCTGACCACCAAACAAATCAGGTCCGAGGATTACTGTCGAGTAGCCGGGCGCCATCGCTGGCGCCCAGCCCTCTAAGGTAGGGTCGAGGACTGACGCCATGCTCCTTAGATGCGATCTATCTGTTGCTCCCCGTTTCCTCTGGGGCCATTGTCCGCCTCACGGCTTCCTACCCCACGTTTGTGGGGAACGATACGGGTTTACTCTGTTCCGCTGATTGGACATGTCAGGTAGTTTAGGTGCCCTCTGTACGCCGGCCGTGTTGTATTGCCC
>Ga0185299_10000792_pt1 | contig 75940 bp, 71 predicted proteins | sample PaiPotPPA55metaG_FD_128002 | JGI IMG/M metagenome (GOLD analysis project Ga0185299, IMG submission 128002) | Iron sulfur acid spring bacterial and archeal communities from Banff, Canada, to study Microbial Dark Matter (Phase II) - Paint Pots PPA... ...
TCCGACTGAATATTGGCCGGTTAGAAGACTTGCTGAAACTCGGCAATTCCAAAGAGGAGCAGCAGGTCATTGGCCAGCTACTCGCCGAAGCATCATCACAACTGCTCCTCGCGGTGGCCGAAACCAAACGCAGCCCATAGCTGAATTCAGCTAGGCGCCACGGTTCGTGCCGCTCACGACAAAATCCGCCTGCGAGTTTGGTTACCCGCTGTAAACCGTCCCAAGTACGTATCAGCGTTCCGGTAGCCCGGGCATCGCCATCATAGAGCGCGCAGGAAGGCTACAAGGTCCTGCTTCTCCGCCGCGGTTAGCTTCGTGGCGAGGACCAGGTTGAAGAACTCCACCGTGTCCTCGAGAGTGAGAAGCCGACCGTCGTGGAGATAAGGCGGCGAGTCTTTGATGCCGCGCAACGGGAAGGTTTTGATCGGGCCGTCGGCGCTCGCCATCGCGCGATTGATCAGCACGGGCTTGAAGAAGCGCTCGGTGCGCAAATTGTGCATCAGATTGTCGGTGTAGTAGGGCGGCGTGTGGCAGCCGGCGCACTGCCCCTTACCGAAGAAGACGGCTTGGCCGCGCAGCTCCGCCTCGCTCGCCTTGCTCGGGTCGAGGCGGCCGAAGAGATCCAGCTTCGGCGCCGGCGGGAAGTCGAGGAGTTCCTGGAACTCGGCCATGTCGTGGACCTGGCTGCCCCGCTCGAGCGTGTTGACGCCCTTTTTCGTCGCGATCACCGGATCGCCGTCGAAATAGGCGGCGCGCTGCTCGAACTCGGTGAAGTCTTCGACCGTTTTCAGCGCGCGTTGCGACCCGAAGAGTCGCTCTATGTTGACCCCGCGCAATGACGGCGTGTCGATGCGGTGCCGAAATTCCTGCGGGCGGATGTCGCCGACGAGATGGGTCGCGGCGTTGGTATGACCGTTGGCGTGACAATCGAAGCAGGTGACGCCGCGGCTGGCTTCCGCTGTTCGGCGGTCCTCGGTCTGATTGAACTGCTGCTGGGCGAATGGCGTCACCAGCAAACGCAGCCCTTCCAATTGCTTGGGATTGAGGATGCCGGTGAACAGCGCGTAGTAGTTCTCGATCGTCACCAGCTTACCTTGCGAAACATCGCCGAGATCAGGCCGGGTCGTCAGATAGATCGGCGCCGGAAACTCGGGCAGCAGGTGATCGGGCAAGTCGAAGTCGAGGTCGAAGCGAGTCAGATCGCGCGCCTCTTGCTTCTTCACCTCGTCGATCTCGAAATGCGGAAACACCATGCCGCCTTCGGTATGGTTGGGGTGCGGCAGCGGCAGGAAACCATGCGGAAAGAGATCCCGCTCGCGGACCTGGTCGGCCCCGAGCGCCGCCAGATCGTCCCAGCTGGTTCCTGGTGGCAGCTTGATGCGAACGGCGCCTTGCACGGGCTTGCCGCGCGACATCGTAACCCCTTGGGCCGGGCGGTCGGCGAGATCGTAGCGCTGAGCCAGGAGATCGCTGTGCTCCTTCTCGATTTGCGGTTTGGCCGCGACCATGCGTGCCATGATCGACGCGAAGGGCTCGACGATGTCGATCGGCATGTAGCTCGTCTTGCCGCGCGGCTCGGCCTGCTGCGCATAGGTGTACCCGGCAGCGAGCGTAGCGGCGGCAAGTGCCGAGATTACCCATGCGGTTCTGCGGGTCGGTCGCATCATGATTGACCTCCTGCTCGAAGATTGTTTCGCATCGGCGCGGTCCGAAATTCAGCGAAACAACGCGGTGGGGAAACAACGCGGTGGGAACGACGGGCAGGGCGAACATCCGTTCGCTTCGCTAGGCGTTTCCTCCGACGCTCGTCGCGGACGACGACAGGCCTCGCTCGGGCAAATGCGGCAGTCGTGCGCTGGTATCGCTGAGTGCTTCGACGCGCTGCCGTAAGCGATCATTCATCCGGAACGCGCAGGCTGACCTTGGCCGCAAGGATCACCGAGACAGCCCGTTGCGCGGTGTATGCCGGCGTTTGCTCCGGGTGAACGCGGCGCCATGCCTCGACGCCCGCCCGGTAGCAATCGACTGTCGATTTGCGGGCTTGCGAGGCGGCCTCATAGGCAGCAAGAACATTCGCCGCCGCGCGGTCCGTTGTCGGATCGCTGTCCGAGGCATGCCAGGCCATAATTCCCCTATCGAGACGCTCCGGCCGCGCGACTCCCGCGGGCGCAGTCCTGGCCGTCGTCGTTGCAGACATGTGCGTTCTCCCCAGCTTGTCGGCTCGTGCTTCTAGCTCGTCGGGCATCGTCTTCAACGGATCGAAAAACATTGTTCGCGCGGTTCGAAGATCTCGCGCAGGCGACTGGCGCGTGCTGGCAGAAATTGCACTTCTTGCGTGGGCGTCACGTCAGGCTCGACACCTACAGGGGAGACAGGACTGCGATTACAACGAGGATGAATGCGGTCCACGAGAGCGCCCTATCGGCGGCTGCCATCGGGATGGATCGCCGCCAACCTGCCGTCGCAGTTGCTATTTCGGAATAGGCGGCCGTTGGGTCGGGCACGGGGCGATCGACGGCCCAATGTCCCTCGTCATCGTTTCCGATCATGACCGTCATCTGTGCTGCCGCCTTTGTCACAGCGTCGTCTGCGGCAATCTGCCAGATCGGACTGAAACGCCGATCTCTTGAACATGAATTCCGTTTTAACCTGGGTTGCATCCTCCGTATCGGGCGCGCTTTGCTGGCCACAGCGGCAGGCGCTGCGCTCGGGATATGCGGCGAAACACGGCTTATTTACGTCGCGGCCGGCGTCATAAACACGATCGCCGGCTTGTGCGATCGCGCGAGATTGTGGGTCGGGTCTGCAGGGTCGCTGCGGCGCGGCCCTATGATCGCCCGCTTACTGCGATCCTATCCGTTGACCTGCCGCATGATTTCCGTCCACCGGTCAGCGATCGGCAGCACCCGATCCGCCTTCTCCGGGGGGAACATCGGCACTACCCGGGTGACGCCCATCTCAGCCAAGCGCTTCACCCGATCAAGATCCTCGCCGAGGCCGAACAGGGTGATTTCGATGGAAGCCGGATCGCGACCGGCCTCCTTTGCCATCTCGCGGAATTTCGGCAGGACCTCGGCGATATCGCCACGGGCCGTTGGAATCCAGCCATCGCCATAGCGGATCGCGCGCCGTGCGCCATGCGGGAAGGCGCCGCCGACATGGATGGGCGGGTGCGGTTTTTGCACCGGTTTGGGTCTAGCGATCATCGGATCGAAATGGACGAACTCGCCTTGGTATTCCGCCTCCGGTTTCGTCCAGATTTCTTTCATCGCCTCGATGGCTTCGCGCATCCGTTTGAAGCGGCTCGCATAGATCGTCCCATGGTTCTCCATTTCGTCCTGGTTCCAACCTCCACCGACGCCAAACAGGAACCGCCCCTGACTCACCTGGTCGATCGACGCGACGAGCTTGGCGGTCTGGATCGCGTCGCGCTGCTGCACCAGCAGCACGCCGGTGCCGAGTTTGATGGTCTTGGCGACCTGGCTGGCAGCGGCCAGCACCACAAACGGGTCCATTGCGTCGTAGTACTGTTTGGGCAGATCGCCCCCTCCCGGAAATGGCGTCTTGCGCGACAGCGGGATATGCGAGTGCTCAGGCGCCCAAACCGACTCGAATCCGCGCTCCTCGAGCCCCGGGCTAACTCCATCGCTGACATCGAATAATCGGTGAAGAACATCGCGCCGCCGAAATGCATGCCACTCTCCATCGCTTCTGTGTGTATTGCGGTTGAGGGTAGCCGGTGACGTCCGGATTTGCGAGCGGCTGCGTCGGCGATCGAAGCGGAATTCACCCCGGGGCGAAGTGCCCGTCACGTCCCGGCGGACACCGTGTGCACTGAGGCCCGCCTTGCCCACCTGCGCCCGCAAAATCGGCGACGCGTCAATCGTCGATCGACCATCTGCCTTTCCAGGATCGAGCACCGTCTCGTTTGGTGGCGCTCACATCGTCCGTCGACCGCTCGCCGGAAAGGGTCCGCCGATGAACAGGCGCAGCATGGACCAGCAAAACCCGCATCAGGGCGCGGCAACCTCCGCCGGGCGTCGAAAGGCTTGAGCGGCGCCCCGGCTGCGCCATTGGATCGCCATCAGCGCGACGAGGCTGAGGAGCGCGGTGAAGATCAGGTAATAGCTCGGCGACAGGCTGTCGCCGGTGCTGGCGATCAGCCAGGTCGCCACCAGCGGCGCGAGGCCGCCGAAGATCGACACCGCGGTACTGAAGCCCAGCGACACGCCGATCGCCCGGGTTTCCACCGGGAACTGCTCGGACAGCAAGGACGGCAGCACGCCACTGTAGCCGGCCTTGACCAATTGCAGCCAGCCGACGGCGATGACGCAGGCCGCCAGCGACGGCCAGGCTGCCATCAGATAGAACGCCGGGTAGGAGGTCAGCACGAACAGCCAACAGGTGATCACCATCAGCAGCGGCCGGCTCGGCAGCTTGTCCGACCAGTGGCCGAAGAACGGGCAGCCGATCGCCAGGACCAGGCCGCCGATCAGGGTCGCGGTGAACCCGGTGGACTGCGGCAGGTGCAGCACCTTGACGCCATAGGTCGGGATGTAGGCCAGGATGTAGAACGAGCTGTTCGAGATGATCGAGATGCCGAGCGCGAGCAGCACCGGCATCGGATGCCGGCGCAGCAGGTCCTTGATCGGCATCGTCTCGGGCTTCTCGGCTTCGATGAATTCGCGCGTCTCGACGATCTTCGCGCGCACATAAAGCCCCGCCGGCCCGATCAGCATCCCGAAGAAATAGGGGATGCGCCACCCCCAATCGACCAGCTGGTCATGGCTCAGCAGCGAGGTCAGGCCAACGCCGAACAGCGAGGCGAGAACCGTGATCAGGCCGCCGGTGGCGAATTGCCAGCTCGCGCCAAACCCCTTTCGCACGCCGCCGTGTTCGCTCAAGAAGCTGACCGCGCTGCCGAATTCGCCGCCGACGGAAAACCCCTGCAGCAGCCGCGCCAGGGTGATCATGATCGGCGCCGCCAGCCCGATCGTCGCGTAGCCCGGCGTCACCGCCATCAAGGTCGTGCCGATCATCATCAGCGCCATCGACAGCAGCAGTCCGGCCTTGCGCCCGGCGCGGTCGGTGTAGCCGCCGACGATGATGGCGCCCAATGGTCGCACGAAATAGGCGAGGCCGAAGGCGCCGAAGGTGACGAGCAGCGACACGGTCGGGTCGCCGGTTGGGAAGAACACTTCCGCGATCGTCACGGCGAAAAACCCGTAGACGACAAAATCGAACCATTCGAAGATGTTGCCGATCGTCGCGGCGACGATCAGCCGGCTCATCGAGGGCTGCTTTGGCGGCGGTGCGGCGTGCATCGCATCAACGGTCATGCTGCGACCTCCCAGACGTCGTTGTCGGCACTCGACCTGTTCGCGTTATCGATAGGCCCGCTTCGCGGCGCGAGCCATCGCTTGCCCGATTTTCGGGTGGTTGCCGCCAGCTTCGCCGATTCACCGGCCTTCGGCAAAGTTAAATCGCGCGTCGTTCCTCAGCGCGCTCGCGCGGCGGCGGTTTACGTCCCAGCGATGAATGGATTTCAACAGGCCTTCGGAAGAGCCTTCCGTCGGGCTCGGAAGCCCGCATTCAGACTTGTGTCGCCGCCACTCTGGAGAAGGCGAGGCCAAGTGTGCGTATGTCTTCACCGCGGCCCAGCGCTTTTGGGGACGTTGCGTTCGGCAGAACGAAGGAAACGCGATTGACGCGAGGACTGAAGCCTTCCCGCGCGACGGTAAAGGAAATCTCGGATTGAGCCGTCACCGAGCAGAAATGGACAAACAAGCCATTAAGGTAGATCCAGCAATCCTGTTTCGTGAGCGACGCTTCCTCGGCGAGAAACGGCAGCACGACGCTGGTAATTTGAAGATCGCGTCGTAAAGGCGGCAGCCGGAAGCTAAATTCAGCTAACGGTTCAATAGTCCATGTGCTGAATTCGTCCGCGGAGGCGGCAAAGCCGATCGGGCTGAATTCTTTGAGATTTCCGCGGGCACCGCAATCAATGCCGATCGCAAAATCAAGTACTTGCACGTTTCACCTAATGGGGAGGGCATAGGCGCCGGCGCTTTGCCCGCGCTTTGATTGAGCCGCGCATCAATGGCTTACAGGGAAGGAACTCCAGGCAACCGGGTAACCCGCGATCCCCAGCTTTTTATCTTTCTTCCGCAGGATCGCCAACCCCCGACATTCGGGTATAACTCGGCTGCGGCAAATCATCCGAGAACAGTCGATGGCGCGGCCCTCGTCAAGGTCGGCTAGGATGACGCTCCGCTGAGCGAACGGCAATTGAACGAACCGAAAACCAGCTGCTTTGACCAATTCGGCTGCAAGATGATCGGCATGAATGCGGCGCGATATAATTCGATCCCGGCGGCGCCGCTGATCGCGCCTTTAAGGGTCACCGGCGCGGACTCGGCAATCGCCTTGCCATAGCCCTCGGAAAAGATCGCTCGGTAACGTTCCGGGATTTGCTCGACGAAGGGAATTTCCGGTGCGGCCTTATGCGGTAAGCCATGGAGCCGAGCGAAGTCCGCACCGTAGACCACAAAAACTGCGCTTGCAGCCTCTTCACCACCGCAAACAAGAAAGCGGTGACCCCAATCGCCCTTCATCGGGGAAAAATCAAAAGTATCGAGGAAGGGAGCGCAGCCCCTGCCCCATGTATTGCGCAGCCAGTGCTCGATCGCACGCTGCACGTCCCGGCGCTCGCGCAGGCTCTGCGAATCGACAACGGCAGTGTCCCGCTCCGGAGGCAGTTCTGTCACCTGCAGTTACCCTATGCCGCGCTGGTCGAACGGCAATTGAACGAGCCGAAAATCAACTGCTTCGACCAGTTCGGCCGCAACATGATCGGCATGAACACCGCGCGAAACAATTGCGCGCCCGCTTTGACGCGGAATTCGCCTTCGAGGGTAACCGGCGAACCTTCCATCGTGGCTTTGCTATAACCCTCGGCAAACATGTCGCGGTAAGGTTCCGGTAGTTGTTGCAGGAAAGGGATCGTCGTTATCGGCTTGACGGGTAAACCGAGCAGCCGAGCGAACCCGGAGCCGTAGGTGACGAAGACCGAACTCTCCACCGCTCGACCACCGCAGACCAGAAAGCGGTGGCCCCAGCCGGTTCTCATTGGTGAAAAATCGAACGTGTCCAGGAAGGGAACGCAGTCCTTTCCCCAGGTATTCTGCTGCCAGAGCTTGATCGCGAGTTCGACGTCCCGCCGCTCACTCAGTTGTGGCGCCGGGTCGGACCTGCGTTTCGGCTCGGCGAAGAAATTTGCCACGGCCCTGTCCCAAGCAAGCCCCAGCTCGCATGGCTAGAATACCGGCAAAATCATGAATTTTCTGTTTTCGTTCGGTACCCGGAGGATCACCAGTTCGCGGCCACGGCAAAGCGGTCTCGCGACCCGCCGGCAGCGAGCTATCGTCCCAGAGTTTCCCTACACGGCGCGGAGCTGGCGGCGATTGAACGAGCCGAAAATCAATTGCTTCGACCAACTCGGCTGCAACATGATCGGCATGAATACCGCCCGGTACAATTCGGCCTTCGCTTCGAAGCGGAATGTGCCGTCAAGCGTCACCGGAGACGACGCCATGCCCGCCCTGCTATAGCCCGCAGAAAACATGGCCCGGTAAGTCACCGGAAGTTGCTCGATACAGGGGATAGCCGTCACCGGCTTGGCCGGGAGACCCAGCAGCCACGCGAAACCCGAGCCATAGGTGACGAAGACGGCGCTTTCGACCGAATGGCTGCCACAGATAAGAAACCAGTAACCCCAATCACCCCGCAGTGGCGAAAAGTCGAAGGTATCGAGGAGGGGAATGCAGTCGCTTCCCCAGGTGTTCCGCTGCCAATGCTCGATCGCGAGCTGGACCTCGCGCCGTTCGTCCCGATTTCCGGGGTTTACGGCGGACATACCCCTTGGCTCGGCAGGCAGGTCTGCCAACGGCGCGGTCCCGAGTAAGAACAACCAGTACTGCTAGAATATCCGCTAAATCGTGAATTTTCGGTTGCCCCCTCGGGAGTGAGCGGATCTGGAGCAGACGGAGTCAGGGCCTGCGGGCAGCCGGCGCCAGCGGATCGAAGGAGTGCGGTTCCGGCTCAAGCTCGGCCTCGGTGAAGCCCATCGCCGCCAAGAACGCCTCGCGCACCTCGGCCGGCTGACCGGTCTGAAAGATATAGCCCTGTAAATTGCGGCGGCTGAACGGGTCGTGCAGCATGTCGGCGCGCGTGAATCCTTCGATGAAGTTCTTGCGCTCGGCGACCGGTAATGGAATCGCGCGATTGACCTCGGGATCACGCACGATGCCCTTCGGGTCCTTGCCCTGCCGCACGGCTTCGAGATCGCTGAGAAAACGGCGGCGGATCAGGACGACGCCGCGGTCGCTTGGCGCCAGATACTCCTTCGAGCGCTGGGCCACCCGGCCCTGCCCGACCCAAGTGACAAAATCCTGGTTCATGACGTGGCTGGTGATCCAGCGCCCGGTCGCGGGATCGGCAATCGGCCCCTGCCAGGTCGGGATGCTGTTCTGCACGTAGGGCTCCTGCTCGCGCGGCACGCGGCTGAAGTGCCACATGACGGAGAGCGTGTTCTCGTCATCGATCGGCACGCGGAACTCGATATGGTTGCCGGTAAACAATCCGTTCGGCCACAGGCAGACGCGGCCGACCGTCCATAGCCGATCATTTTCGTCGGTGTCAGTGCGGATGCGCTTGTACTGGAACCCATAGTCAAACTCGGTGAAGTCGACCTTGACGTGCCGCGGTGTGTATGGCCCTGTCTTGCCGGCCAGGCGCACGCCCCAATTGGAATGCGTCCATTCAAAATGCACCGGGTCGATCGAGTTCTCCTGGCACTGAAACCAGTTGCAGGGGATCTCGGCCAGTACGATCTGGCGGAAGCCGTTCTTCCACGAGAAGAATTCCCAATCCGGCAGCAGGGGCCGCGGCTCCGGTCCGAGATAGGTCCATAGAAGCCCGCCCCGCTCCTCGATCGGATAGGCCTTGATGCGGATCTGGTCTTTGAGCCGCGCCTCGGGATGCGCCATGTCCTCGTAGGGTTGCGCGAGGCAGCGCCCGTCGGCGTCGTACAGCCAGCCGTGGTAGTTGCAGCGCAGCCCGCATTCTTCGACATAGCCGTAGCTCAGATCGGCGCGGCGATGCCGGCAATGCCGATCAAGAAGGCCGTACTTGCCGCCGAGATCCTTATAGAGGACGAGGTCTTCGCCCATCAGCCGCACCGGCTTCGTCCCTGGTGCCGCGAACTCGCTGGCGCCGGCGATCGGCCACCAGTACCGACGCAGGAGCTCGCCCATCGGGGTTCCGGCGCCGGTCTGGGTCAGGAGATCCCAGCGGCTGCCCAGCTCGGGCTGGATATCGTCAGGCATCAATTATTCCCGCTGTTACGGGTCGAAATGGAGACTCGCACGGACTCCGTCGCGTCCTTCGAGACGCCGGCTTCGCCGGCTCCTCAAGATGAGGATAAGCTATTGATGCCGGAAACAGAATGTTCCTCATCCTGAGGAGCACCCGAAGGGTGCGTCTCGAAGGACGCACGATGGCGACGCAGCTGGAGGACAGCGATGGCGATCTGCAAGACCGGCGAGGACCACCTCCGCTCGTTGCGCGACGGCCGAGCCGTCTATATCGACGGTGAGCGCGTCGCGGACGTCACGACGCACCCGGCCTTCCGCAACGCGGTCAGGACCGCGGCGGCGCTCTACGATCTTCAGGCGCGAGCCGAAAACCTCGAGCGCCTCACGTTCTCACCGGAACGCACCGGGGACCGATACGCGCGGATCAACCGCTGCTGGCAGATGCCGCGCACCTACCAGGAGCTGGTCGAGCGGCGCCGCGCGATGACGGACTGGGCGGAGCTGTCCTGCGGCTTTCTCGGGCGCGCGCCCGACCACGTCGCCTCCAGCCTCCTAGGGCAGGTCATCGGCATCGACGTGTTTCGCCGCCACGGCGACGCCCGCGCCAAGGCCCTGCTCGACTATTTCGATTACGCCAGCCGCAACGACCTTTATCTAAGCTACGTCATTATCAACCCGCAGGCCGACCGCGCCAAGGCTTGGGGCGAGCAGCAGGAAGACCTCGTCGCTCGGCTGGTCGATGAGGACAGCGCCGGCATCACCGTGCGCGGCGCCAAAATGCTCGGCACCGCGACGATCATGTGCAACGAACTGCTCGTCGCCAATTTGCAGCCCTTGCGGCCCGGCGAAGAGAACCTCGCCCTCTCGTTCGCGATCCCGATCGCGACCCAAGGTCTCAAGATCCTGTCGCGCAAATCCTACGAGGCGCACGCGGTCTCCCGCGCCGACAACCCGCTCGCTTCGCGCTTCGACGAAAACGACGCCATTGTATGGTTTGAGGACGTCAAGGTGCCGTGGGAGCGCGTCTTCGTGTACCGCGATACCGATATGTGCCGGGCCCAGTTCCACGATACGCTCGGCCACACCTTCCAGAATTACCAGGCGCAGATCCGGCTGACCGTCAAGGTGCGGTTCCTGGTTGGTGTGGCGCACCGCCTCGCCGAAACTATCGGCACCGCTGCGATGCCGCCGGTGCGCGAGGTGCTGGGCCGGCTCGCGGCACAGGCGGCGATGGTCGAGGGAATGGTGGCCGGCATGGAGGCCGCCGGCCATATGCAGGACGGCTATTTCGTGCCGAACAAGCACATGATGTATGCCGCGCAGGTGCTGACGCAGGAGCTCTATCCGCGATTGATCGAGACGATCCGCGGCCTCGCCGGCGGCGCCTTGATCATGCTGCCGTCATCCGAACTCGACTGGAGCAATCCCGAGCTTGCCGCAATCATCGAGAAGACGCAGCGGTCGCCGATTTCGGGGTCGAAAGAGCGTGTCGATTTCCTGAAGCTGGCCTGGGACGCGCTCGGCTCGGAGTTCGGCTCGCGCCACACGCAATACGAGATGTTCTATGCCGGCGCGCCGTTCGTGACCTGCGCGCACTCCTTCCGGACCTACGACTGGACCGCCGCGGACGCGCTCGTGCAGAAGATGTTGGGTTAGCCGTCGGCTTCCGGCGTGACCCTGACGGTCAGCAATTGTCCGGCGCGCAGGATTTCCAGCGCCAGTTCGGTATTGGCGCGCTCACCGGTCAACAGGCGATGCATGTCGTCGACGCCGCGGATCGTCTCGCCGGCCGCCTTGAGCACGATGTCGCCCTTGGCGAGCCCGGCGCGCTCGGCCGGACCGCCGGCCATCAGATCGCTGATCATCGCAGCGACCGGGACCGCGAGTTTGAGGCGACGCGCCAATCGGGAATCGAGCGGCACAGTCTGTGCGGCGATTCCGAGGCGGCTGCGGCGCACGCGGCCGTCACGCATGATGTGGGCGGCGACATCGGCCGCGGTATCGATGCCGATCGCAAAGCAGATGCCCTGCGCGGCGCCGATCATCGCGGTATTGATGCCGACGACCTGGCCATTGCCGTCGACCAGCGGGCCGCCAGAATTGCCCGGGTTGAGCGGCGCGTCGGTCTGGATGACGCTGTCGATCAGCCGCCCGGACGGACTGCGCAGGCTGCGGCCGAGCGCGCTGACGATGCCGGCCGTCACTGTCGCCTGAAACCCGAGTGGATTGCCGATCGCGACGACGATCTGGCCGACGCGCAACCGCGCCGAGCTGCCGAATTCGGCAAACAGCAGCCCGCCCGCGGCGAGGCGCAGCACCGCGAGATCCGTCGCCGGGTCGTAGCCGACCGGCGTCGCCTCGATCTGATGGCCGTCCGGCATCGACGCGACGAGGCGCGCCGCGCCGGCGACGACGTGGTTGTTGGTCAGGAGGTATCCGTCGGGCGTGAACACGACACCCGACCCGATGCCGCGCGACCGGCCTTCCTGGTCGATCGCGGCGATATGCGCGACGGCGGGTCCGACCCGCTCGAACGCATGGGCGACGCGCGCCGAATAAGGATCCAGCGCATCCTCGGTCAGAACATCGAATGGCATGCCAGAAAGATGAGAATGGCCGACGGTGCGACAACCCGGTCAAATGGAGGATGCGTACCCTCCCCAACCGGCGGATAGCGCAAGGGCTGCGCGGCGCCGATCCTTCTCCCATCTTTGCTCTGAGAAGGAATTGATATGGCTGCCCCAACAAAGGACGCGCTCACCCAACTGTCGGACGCCGTCGCGGCACGCGTTGCAACCGCGGCGGGGCTTGTCGCAAGCATTCATCCGCCGCATTCGCGGCCGCGCAGCGGGATCCTTTGGCGTCCCGATGTCGTCGTCGCCTCCGAGCAGGTCTTTCCCACAGCCGAGACGGCCGAGATCGTCTTGCCGGATGGCCGGCATATCCCAGCGAAGGTGGCCGGTCGCGATCGCGGCACCAACGTCGTCGCGCTCCGGCTGGAAACGCCGATCGAGGCGGCTCTGCCCGTAGCGGCGGAACCGCACCTCGGCGCGCTCGCTCTGGCGCTCGGCGCCGAGCCGAATGGCGCACCGGCCGTGCGGCTCGGTGTCCTGCGCAGCCTTGGCCCGGCTTGGCACAGCCTGGCCGGCGGCCACATCGACCGCCGCATCACGCTCGATTTCGTGATCGGGCGCTCGGAGGAGGGCGGGCCGGTGCTCGATGCGAGCGGCGGTTTACTTGGCATGTCGGCCGGCGGCCCCGGTGGTCGCGCGCTGGTCATCCCGGCCGCGACGATCGAGCGGGTGCTCGATCCGCTCCTCTCCGCCGGACGCATCGAACGCGGTTGGCTCGGGCTCGCACTGCATCCCGTGGCATTGCCTGAGGCGGCGCAGACGCAAACCGGTCAGCAGCGCGGCTTGATGGTCATGCAGGTCGCGGCGGACGGGCCATGCGCGAAAGCGGGCGTTTTGGCCGGCGACATCCTCGTCGCGGTCGATGGCATGCCGGCCTCGCGGCCGAGAGAGATCGCGCGGCAATTCGGTCCGGACAAGATCGGCAAGCAGGTCCAGCTGCGCATGATCCGCTCGGGCACACTCCACACGCTGACCGCGACGATCACGGCGCGACCGGCGGGATGAGCGAAAGCGCGCAGCAGCCGACACCGCGCCGGGTCTTGCGGGTCGCGATCGCCGCCGCCGATCCGGTGCGCCGGGCCGGCCTGGTGGCGATCGTCGCCGCGGCCGGTCATGCGATCAGCGACGACCTGGAAGAAGCCGACGTCGTGCTGGCGGACAGGGCCGTTCCGGGCACCGGTCCGCCGGCCGTAATCCTCGGCGGCACCGATACGGCACAAGCCGGCATCTTGTCGGCCGACGCGTCGCCAGAGCAGATCGATGCGGCGGTCTGCGCTGTCGCCGCCGGGCTCATCGTGGGCCTGGCCGAGGCACCGCGCCCAGCTTTCGATGCAGTCGCCGAGCCGGAGCACAACCTGCTGACCCCGCGCGAGGTCGAGGTGCTCGCGGCGATCGGCAACGGGCTCAGCAACAAGGCGGTCGCGCGCCAGCTCGGAATTTCGCAGCACACGGTCAAATTTCACGTCGAGGCATTGCTGCGTAAATTGGGCGCGGCGAGCCGTGCCGAGGCGGTTCACAAAGGTCTGCGGCAGCGCTTGATCGAGATGTAAATCCCCTAATAAGAATGCCGGCGCTATTCGGGCGGTATGCCTTGGCGTTCCGCCATTCGCACGACCAGTGCGATGAGCCGCGTCATGCGCTCCTCCTGCACACTGAAACGCCCTTCGAGCGCTCCCATGCGTGCTTCCATACTGGAAAACCGCGTTTCCAATGCTCCCAGTCGTGTTTCCATTCCAGCAAAGCGCTGCTGCAGATCCCGGACCTCCGCTGTCAGCGCAAGCAGCCGGGCACCGAGCAGTTCGAGCGTAATATTGTCTTTCCCTTTGGCCACAACTACCCGCGGCGACGACGTTGCTGCACCTGGGCGCCGTTGAATTTATGAAGCAGGCGCGCAGTGACCCGCGGGCTGACGAAATGCGAAACGTCGCCGCCCAGGGCGCCGATCTCCTTGACGAACCGCGAGGAGATGAACTGGAAGCGATCGGAGGCCATCAGGAACACGGTCTCGATCCGCGGATTAAGCCGGGCGTTCATGCCGGCCATCTGGAACTCGTACTCGAAATCCGACACCGCGCGCAGCCCGCGGATGATGACGCCGGCCTCGACCGACTCGGCAAAGTTCATCAGCAGACTTGAGAACGGCCGCACCTCGATGCGCTCGGCGGCGTCGGGCTCGCCCAAAAAGGGGATCTCGTCGCGTACGATCTCGACCCGCTCGTCGGTCGAGAACAGCGGTCCCTTGCCGTCATTGCGCGCGACGCCGATAACCAGGCGGTCGACGACGTGTAGCGCCCGGCGGATGATGTCGGTGTGGCCGTTGGTGATCGGATCGAAGGTGCCGGGATAGATCCCGACGCGGCGGCTCATGGCTGATCTCCCTCCTGGCTACCTTCGGATTCCGCCTCGCCGGGCACGATGCCCGGTTCCTCGGCCCCTGGGCCATTGGTTCCATCGCCATTAGAGCCTTCGCCATTCTCCTCTGCAACCTCCGGGAGACGGGCGACCGAAACGACCCTTTCACCATCCCCCACCCGAAAGACCACGACGCCCTGGCTGCCGCGCCGCGCGATGCGGATATCGTTAACCGGAACGCGGATCACCATGCCCGCGTCCGTGACCAGCATGATCTGGTCGTTGTGGCCGACCGTGAAGACCGCGACAACCGCGTCTTGCCGCCGGCTCAGATCCATGTTGTTGACGCCCTGCCCGCCGCGCCCGGTGATGCGGTAATCATAGGCGGAGCTGCGCACCCCGAAGCCCTTTTCGGTGACACTCAGCGCGAATTCCTCGCGCGCCGCGAGATCGAGGAATTGCTTTTCGGTCAGCGCCGCCTCGCCGGCGCCATTGCCATTCTCGCCCTCTTCGGGTTCAGCCGGCTGTTCCGGCGTCTGCGCCGCAGCGGCCTCGCTCTCCTCGCCCATTTGCCGGCGTCGGTCGCGCGCCATGCCGAGATAGCCGTTGCGCACATCGGGGCTGACCTCCTCGTGGCGCAGGATCGACATCGAGATAACCTGGTCGTCGGCCCCCTCGGGCGAACCGAGCAGGCGGATTCCGCGCACCCCGACCGACGAGCGGCCGGTGAACACCCGCACGTCGTCGACCGGAAAGCGGATCGCCTTGCCGTTGCGCGTGGCGAGCAGCACGTCGTTCGCCTCGGTGCAGGTTGCGACTGCGATCAGCCGGTCATCGGCATCCTCGCCCTCGAATTTCATCGCGATCTTGCCGTTGGACCGGACATCGCCGAAATCGCTGAGCGCGTTGCGCCGGACATAGCCGTTCGCGGTGGCGAACATGACGGTGAACCCGCTCCAGCTCTCCTCATCCTCCGGCAAGGGCATCACGGTCGAGATCGTCTCGCCCTCGACGAGGTTCGGCAGCAGATTGACCATCGGCCGGCCACGCGCTTGCGGCGTGCCCAGCGGCAGGCGGTAGACTTTGAGCTTGTAGACCCGGCCCGAGGAGGTGAAGAACAAGACCGGGGCGAGCGTCGAGGCGACAAAGACCTGGCTGAGAAAATCCTCCTCGCGGATCGCCATGCCGGCGCGGCCGCGGCCGCCGCGCCGCTGGGCACGGTAGGTCGATAACGGCACCCGCTTGATATAGCCGGCATGGCTGACCGTAACGACCATGTCCTCGCGCTGGATCAAGGCCTCGATATCGGCCTCGAACTCGACATCCTCGATCATCGTGCGGCGCGGGTTGGCGAACTGCTCCTTGATCGCCAGCAATTCGCCGCGCATCACCTCGATCAGCCGCGCGGGCGAGCGCAAGATCTCGAGATGGCCGCCGATCTCGGCGACCAGCTCATGCAGTTCCTCGGAAATCTTGTCGCGCTCGAGCCCGGTCAGGCGCTGCAGGCGCAAATCGAGGATGGCGCGGGCCTGCTCGTCGGACAGCTGGTAGGTGCCGTCCGCAGCGACGCCCCTGCCCTCCGCCTCGACCAGCGCCACCAATGGCGCGATGTCGCCGGCCGGCCAGCGCCGCCCGACTAGGCCGGCGCGAGCCGCGACCGGATCGGGCGCGGCGCGGATCAGCGCGATGACCTCGTCGATGTTGGCGACCGCGACCAACAGGCCGACCAGCGTATGCGCCCGCTCGCGCGCCTTGTTGAGCAGGTAATTCGTGCGCCGGGTGATGACCTCTTCGCGGAACGCGATGAAGGCGACGATGATGTCGCGCAAGGTCAGCTGCTCGGGGCGCCCGCCATTGATGGCGAGCATGTTGACGCCGAAGCTGGTCTGCAGCGCGGTGTAGCGGAACAACTGGTTCAAGACGATGTCGGGGTCGGCGTCGCGCTTCAACTCGACGACGAGACGAACCCCGTCGCGGTCGCTCTCGTCGCGCAGTTCGGCGATGCCCTCGACCAGTTTCTCGCGGACGCATTCGGCAATGCGCTCCTGCAATTTCGATTTGTTGACTTGGTAGGGCATTTCGGTGAAGACCAGCGCCTCGCGTCCGCTGCGGACCTCCTCGACATGCGATTTCGCGCGCAGCACAACCGCGCCGCGGCCGGTCCTATACGCGGCATGCGTGCCGGAGCGGCCGATGATGATGCCGCCGGTCGGAAAATCCGGTGCCGGCACGAACTCCATCAGCTCTTCGATGGTGATCGCGGGGTTATCGATATAGGCGCAACAGGCGTCGATGACTTCGCCCAGATTGTGCGGCGGGATGTTGGTCGCCATGCCGACCGCGATGCCCTGCGCGCCATTGACCAGCAGGTGCGGGAAGCCGGCCGGCAGGACTTTGGGCTCGCGCTCGGTCTCGTCGTAATTGGGCTGAAACTCGACGGTGTCCTTGTCGAGGTCGTCGAGCAAGGCGTCGGCGACCCGGGCGAGGCGCGCCTCGGTGTACCGGTTGGCGGCCGGCGCGTCGCCGTCCATCGAGCCGAAATTGCCCTGCCCGTCGATCAGCGGCAGCCGCATCGAGAAGGCCTGCGCCAGCCGCACCATCGCGTCGTAGATCGCGAGATCGCCGTGCGGATGGTATTTGCCCATCACGTCGCCGACGATGCGGGCCGATTTGCGGTAGCCGCGGTTCCACAAATTGCCGTTCGTCTGCATCGAATAGAGGATGCGGCGGTGCACCGGCTTCAGTCCGTCGCGGACGTCGGGAAGGGCGCGCGCCACGATCACGCTCATCGCGTAATCGAGGTAGGAGCGCTTCATCTCCTCCTCGATCGTGACGCTCGTGATATCGGGTGGAGAGGGCGGTGCTGAGGTAACGGCCAAGGCGGTCTATCTGTGTTGTTTTACAACTAAAATCGCGGCTGAGCCGGGGACCGGACCCCCTGGGCTCGGCCGCGAGTTATATATGGTCATTGCAGGGGTAAATTACCCGATTTCGCGGCGGCAAAACAGCACTGCGCCGGGAACCTAACCGACGGGCGAGGGACCGGAAATATCGGCCCGAATGAGGCGCTTCGGCCTCGCGAATCCGCCCCTCACCCACCGTCTCCCCGGGCGCGCGGAGAAGGGTTGGAGTGTGGCTAAGCAGGTTCCTCGCCCCAGACCTCGCGGGCCACTTCGACGACGAGGCGGAGCTTGGCTTTTTCTTGCTCGATCGAGAGGGCGTTGCCCTCGACGGTCGAGGAGAAGCCGCATTGCGGGCTGAGGCAGAGCTGCTCGAGCGGCACGTATTTGGCGGCCTCATCGATGCGGCGCTTCAATTCGTCCTTGCTTTCGAGCGCGGCGCGCTTCGTCGTGATAAGGCCGAGCACGACCCTCTTCGGCCCTCGCGGCACGAAGCGCAACGGCGCAAAACCGCCCGAGCGCGCGTCGTCGTATTCGAGGAAAAAGCCGTCGACCGCAAGATCGCCGAACAAGGCCTCGGCGACGTGGTCGTAACCGCCCTCGGCCATCCACGAGGAGCGGAAATTGCCGCGGCACATATGGGTGCAGACGGTCAAACCGGCGGGCTTGCCGGCGAGCGCCTGGTTGATGAGGCGGATGTTGGTCAGGTGCTGCGTGTCGCCCTGCCCGCCGATCGAGTCGACATAGGCGCGCTGGGCCGGGTCGTTCAGATAGGCGAGGCTGGTGTCGTCGAGCTGCAGATAGGTGCAGCCCAGATCCGCCAGCCCGGCGATCTCGTTGCGATAGACCTCGGCGAGGTCGTGCCAGAACGCGTCCATGTCGGGATAGGCGCCCCGGTCGATCGCGGCCCGGCCGCCGCGGTAATGCAGCATCGAGGGCGACGGGATCGTCAGCTTCGGCGTGGTGCCTGCCGGCGCGACGGATTTCAGATACGCGAAATCCTCGCCGAAGATCGTCTTGTCCAAGGTGAGCTTGCCGGCTACCTGGTGCGCCGCCGGCGAGAATTCGAGCGTGCCGGCCTCGTTCTTGAATTCGATGTGAAGCACCCGGTCGGTCTTCGCGACGCCGCCCATCTGGTAGAGGAAATCCATGTGCCAAGAGCCGCGGCGGAACTCGCCGTCGGTGACGCCCTGGAGTCCGAGCCCGGCCTGCATGTGGACTGCCTGGCGGATGCAGTCGTCCTCGACGCCGTGCAGCGTCTTGGCGGTGATCCAGCCCTTCTCATGCTCGGCCCGCGCCGCCAGGAGCGGTTCCGGGCGCAGCAGGCTGCCGACATGATCGGCGCGGAACGGCGGAGAATTCATTGCCATCGGGACCTCAGGGTCAATTGCGCAATCCACGATTGCCGCGAACGGCTCGACCCACTCCTAGTAATACCGTAAACCAAAGAGCAATGACCATTCGGAACCCGGTAGTGACTCAGTTTGAAGATGCTCGGCGCGGGAAAGCGAGGGGGACCGAATGAAACGCCGCGAGTTGATGCTGCTTCTGCTATTTCCCCTTCTCGCGCTCAGCATGCCGATTGACGCGCAGGGTGCGGACGAGAAGCTCTATCGGCTAGGCCAACTCGCACTGACTACCCAATCAATAGCAATCACCCGGAGCACGACATTGCCCGAACTGGCGAAACTCGGCTTCATAGAGGGCCGCAACCTCGTCCTGGATGAGCGTGTGGGCGATAGAGCTTCGATGCCGGGGCTGGCGCGGACGATGGTTCTCGGCAATCCCGATGCAATCATCGCCGTCGGTATAGACGCTGTCCGCGCCGCCCATGAGGCGACGCGCACGGTGCCGATCCTCGCGTTTGGCCCCGACTTGGTGCAGGCCGGGTTGGCGGCGAGCCTCGCTCGCCCTGGGGGCAATATTACCGGAGTTCAGATTTTCGCAACGGAACTAGATGGTAAGCGATTGGACCTGTTGCTAGAGGCGGTGCCAGCGGTGCGGCGCATGGCGGCCCTCCTGCTGCCCTCCATGCCGGGCCGGGAGGTTAGCGAGAGGGAAATGCGCTCGGTGGTGGCGAACAGAGGCGTCGAACTCATCGTTGTCGAGGCAGCCGAATCAGGTGACTACCCGGCCGCATTTGTGGCCATGCGCTCGGCTGGGGCGCAGGCTCTCATAATACAAGCCAACCCTGTTTTTTACCGCGATGCGTCGACGCTCGCCGGGCTCGCACTTAAGGCGGGGCTTCCGACAGTGTGCGAATGGGCTGATATGGTGCAATCTGGTTTCTTGCTCGGTTACGGCCCAAGTCGCTCGGAGATGCGGCGTCGTCTAGCGCATCAGGTCGCCCGCATTTTCCGGGGTGCGGCTCCAAGTGATCTGCCGATTGAGCAACCGACCCAATTCGAGATGGCGGTTAACGTCAAAACTGCCGAGGCGCTTGGCCTCACCATCTCGCAATCGCTGCTCGCCCGCGCCGACGAGGTGATCCAATAGGAAATTCAAACTGAGTCACTACCCGGAACCCTCCAAATCTCCGGTCTGTTTGGTTGGTGAGGCTGACGCGGGTATTTCGCTGCGCTTGCGTCGTTGAATTTGGAGGAGTGCATGGAAAAGAAAATCGCCGCACTGCTCGGCGCGGTCGCCGGGCTGGCCACGATGGCCTCGGCGCAAGCATCAACCGGTCCCGCGGTCGACCAGTCCGAGACGATGAAAGCATCGTCTTACGCCGACCTGTTGGCGCCGGTGGCTAACGCCAGCGAGGCGCTGAAGGCGGACGACGCGGCCCGCGCGGAACAGAAACCGTCGGTCCTGATGAAGCTCGCCCAGTGGGGCTACTATTATTACCCGCGCCACTACTACCGCCGGTACTACCATCATCATCATCACCACCATCACCACCATCACCACCACTACTGGGGCTATTGGCGGTAACTAGCCGCAGCAAATGGGGCCGGGCGAAAAGCCCGGCCTGGTGACGGGTCAAGCATGGCGCATCGTCTACGCGGAACCGGCCGTCAGCGGCCGGTTTCTTTTGCCTTGGCGCGCGCCGCGCGGAAGATGCGGCGATAGGTGGCGTCGAACACGGTCCGGGTCGACGAGGTCCAGCTCGAGTCCTTCCCCAGCGTCTCGCGGCTGGCGTAAATGCGGCGGTCGCGCAACTCGCGCTCGGCGGCTTCCTCCTCTCCCATCGGCACGAGCTCGAAATCGGGTTCGGCCGGCACGAACAAGATCTGCATAAACGGCTCGCCCGGCCGGAAGATGTGGGTGCGGCCCTCGGGCGGCGCCTTGAAGATCATGAACGAGATCATCGGCCACCAGCTCGTGCGCAAGAGCGCGGGGACGGCGAGCGGCACATCGTCGGCCCCTGAGGTGTAGAACCGCGGATGCGGCTGCGTCAGCACCGCCATGTCCTCCTCGACCATGAGGTCGAGCAGCAGCTGATAGCTGTAATAGCCCTCGCCGAACGGGCGGAACGGCGGCCAATTGACGCCGGTCCCGGGATCGGGCCCCCAATCGGCATCGAGCTTCACCTGGCCCCTGTGTTTCGTCACCCGCAATTCGGTGTCGAACGGATAGAACAGCTCGATGCCGTATTGCGCCGCCTCGGAGAACGGGATGCAGTGCCAGGGCTGCTCGTGCGAGCCATCCTGGCGCGGCTCCTGGTTGCCGCCCCAGCCCGGTACTTCGAGCTTGATGCGGCGCGGGTTCAGGCGCGGTTCGAAATAGCGGTATTTGACGGTGCGCATGGCAGCAGCCGGATCCAGGGGATGGCGGGGTCGCCAGCCGAACGCCCGCATCCGCGGCCCGGTTCCGGCGCCCCCTCTCCCTTACGAGAACATCACGACGAGAACATCACGACGAGAACATCACGATCGAGCCGTCGAGCGCCATCAGCCCGGTTTCCACCGCGAGCTTGGGCTGAATTTGCCCGACCTGTTTGCGAAATTCCGCCAGCGCCGTGCGATGCGTTTCGGTCTCCTTGTCGGGGCTGGCGACGCTCGCCTCGCCGTAGGCGAGCTTGGCGGCGCCGCAATCGCGGTGGTCGATCGCGATGATCTTTTTGATGTGGTGAAGCTCGATCGTGACCGCGAGATTGTCCCAGAACGCCTTGTGCCAGTCGGCGAATTTCGGCGAGACCACCGCGACCGCGGCGCCGGCAATGACAAACTGACTGTATTGGCCGATCAGCCCGTTCTTCTGGGCGTAGGTGTGCACCGGCTCCTGAATGCGCGGATCGATGCAGGCGAGGATCATCGCCTCGTAATTTCCTTCCGCCGCGAGGCCGAGGCGCGGCGCCAGCGCCAGCATCGCGGCGGCGGCCGCAGCCCCGCGCAGCAATCCGCGCCGACCGACCATGCCGGGCACCTCACCACAGCAGCGGCAGCCTGCGGCCTGCTCCGGGTGAAACCGGGAATTCGCGCTTGTCATTGCAGTCTCCTCGTTACAGACCTTCGTCACAGCGGTGACGGACCGAGGAGCTCCCAGCCGTGCCGCCGCAGCATTTCGGCCCGCTCCTTCTCGGTCATCGCCGCGAAATTTCGCTGTATCCGGTGCTGCTCCTCGATCAGCCCGCCCGCCTTGGCCGGGGTGTAGAGAAATACCACCCGGCCGGTTTCGGCGCCGGTACTCTTCCAGGCGTGCCGCACATCGCGCGGCATGAAAGCGCAGGCGCCGGGACCGCCGACCGTCACCGCGTCGCCGATCAGAAACGTGACCTCGCCCTCCAGGACGTACGCCACCTCGTCGCTGTCGTGATGCAGATGGAGGGTGCTTTTGGTGCCCGGCGGCACGGTTTCCTCGAACAGCATGATACTATCCGCTGTGTCGCCGCACAGCAACTTGAGCGCGAACTCGCGGCCCGGCGTGTTGCTCGATCTGAGGCCCTCGCCCGGCTGTACGACGATGCCTTGTGCACCCATCGCATCCTCCGCTGTTCTCCGTCTATAGCCGGTCATCTTAGCAGAGCGGCGGCCGGGCCGGATCGGCTTTCTTCGGCGGCCGCACCAACCGGCGGGGGCATCGGCCACGGACAAAGTGCCCTCATTTGGTTGAAGCCGATGGTTGAACCGGGAACGAAGCGGAAGCCGGCGTCTCCCTACAGCACTCGATGGAGATTTCACGATGCGCTTAGCCGTCCTCGGTCTCATTGGCGCCATCAGCCTGGTAGCTGCCGCGTCGGCAAACGCCGCTCCGATCACGCCCCGCCCTGATGCCGACACCCTCCTCGATGCGAAACAGCCGTCGAGCATCACTCCGGTGGAATACTATGAACGCCATGGCTGGGGCCGTCACGGCGACTACGGCCATCGCTGGGGCGGCTATGGCCATCGCTGGGGCGGCTATTACGGCGGGGGATATAATCGCGGTTACCGCTACCGGAATTGGTATGGCTATTAGCGGGCTGCGGTAGCGTCGCCAGCCGCGCGAACCGGCGCTGCACCCGGGCGAGGCGGCGGACAGCGCGCATCCGGGTGCGGATGCGGCGCGCGATGCGGCCGGCCTCACGGGGACCGATCTCGCCCGCTGCAGCAGCGTTCCAAGCCGTGAGCAACGCGTGCTGAAACGCGGCTGCATTGCTCAGCGATGCGACGCTGATCCCGAGCCGCTCGGCCGGGTCTTGCGCCGAGAGCGGCGGCAGGAACTGGGCGAGGAGCCGCCGCAACAGCCAGGGCTGACGCTTGAACAAGGCTTGGCACGCCTGCGGGTTGCGCCGCCAAGCCGGAAGGGTCAGGACGCGCCGCTTCGGGTTGGGGATGCCGGGCGGCCGGCCCTTGAGATTGCCGGAATGCCCCTTCGCGAACCGACCGCCCTGGTCCCTTTTACCCTGCTCCCTCTCCTCCCTCTCGCCCTGCTCCCTCGCGCGCGTGCCTGCGCGAGACGGAAAAAGAGGGAATTATCAGGTTGACGTACCATAGTCCGGTTTGCTAATCGCCTAAGTGCGTGACAGGCCGGCAGTTTACGTCAATCCGATCGGGAGCAAATTCCCAACGCTAATTCAACCCGCTCCCGATCGGGTGATGAATGCCAAGGGAATGCGACGATTCAATCGACGAGATAGAGATCACTGCGGAGATGGTCGAGGCGGGAGAGCTCGCGCTAAAGATTCGCTGGTCGGAACTCATGCAGCCGGATGCGGAGCTATTCCCTTTAGTTGCGAGAGAGATTTTTCTCGCAATGGCGAAAGCTCGGAAATGACCTTATCGCGAAGCGCGACGAATTCGGAGATTTTGGCTCCGATCTGATTGCCGACATCATTAACTTCTTCGTCAGTCTCGGAAATAAAGCCGAAATGAGGCTTCGGTTTCGCGGTGATTTGTAGACGGCCGACTTTGCCCGTTCTTTGGTTCATCATGCGCGGGTCGTGAACGAGACGATTCCGTTTTTCGGCTAGGCCGCCCATTTCGCCATGAAAGGCGCGCAGGGCCTTAAGCGTGTCGTCACTCGCGCCTAATAACTCAGCCAAGCCGATAAAGGCATTCAAGCGAGGGTGCACTGAGACGAATTGTCCGGTGACGCAGGCAATAAGCTGCTGTGGTGCGCCGACGAGTTCCCAAATGCCAAGGTCAATTTGTAGTTCCAAAGTTGCGATCATATTGGCGACGTGCCCGGTTGCCGCGAGATGGCTATCAGGGATGAGGCTTCGTGGCTCTGTCATGCTATCCTCCCCGCATGAGTGATCAGGAAGGCGACGGCCAGGTTGCCCAGCGGCGTGATGCGCTGTTGCGACGGCTCTTGAAAACGCCTCCCCAATCGCGCGCCGAACTGGCTGAGCAGGTGCGACGCGCGAAAGGAAAGGCTACTCGGACTCGCGGCAGGCCCGCCAGCGCAAGAAAGCGCGAAGGCGCCGCTTAACGGTACGCGGCTTAGTTAGGCTGTCGATACAGGAGCCGCTTGCCCTTTGCGCTGGCAAAGAGCGCGGCTGCCCGTTCCCCATCGCTCATATCGCGGGTATTGGCCCTAAAGTCGAATTCGGCGAGGTAGCGGTGTAAATGCGCTTCGCTGATATGGTGGAAAGTGCCGTACACACCGCGCTTGAACAGCGCAAAATGGCTTTCGACCGAATTGGTGTGAACGTCATCCCGCACATATTCCTCGGCCTTGTGGCTGACCGCGCTATGCTTGGCAAAGTCACGCGCGAGCGCCGGGTAGATTTGTGCTTCGTCGGTCATCAGGTGTGTGTCGCGGCGAACGTGCTTGACCATAATCGGGCGCAGCGTCCGCCAGTTCACCCGAGCGACGTGAAAGCTTTTGGTGTGACCGTCGCGCTCGACCAATGCAAAGACTGGCATCTTGCCTTTGACGCCACCCCGGACAGTCTTGCGCTTGGAGGCGTGTTTGTTCCCTTCCTTTCCACCAATGTACGCCTCGTCAACCTCAACCGTGCCGCCGTTACCGCCCAACGGTCCAGTTTCGAGCTTGTCGTCCGCCGCTTCACGGAGCCGATGGAAAAGAAACCAAGCACCTTCGTAGGAAAGGTCCATTGCGCGATGCAGCTCGTGCGCCGAAAAGCCCTTCTTGCTTGCGGCCATCAGGTGCGCCGCCATAACCCATTTCGACAGCGGGATATGCGAGCGTTCCATGACGGTGCCGACCGTCACGCTAAAGGGCTTGCGGCAATCCTTACATTTGTAGACGCCCGGCCGGGTGCTCTTGCCGGCGAGTTTGGTAATGCGGTCGTCCATCACGCCGCAGCGCGGGCAAACCGGACCATGCGGCCACAGCACCGTTTCCAGATGCGCGCGGGCCGCGTCGTCATCATGGAAGATCGGGTTGCGAAGATCGGTGCGAGGCTTCTTCATGGGGATCGCCTTTCAACTCTCAGGCGATCCTATATGGTCAGCCGTGGTACGTCAACCTGATAATTCCCGAAAAAGATCAGGAGCAAGCGATTGAGATTCCTCGATTCCGCTTCCGGAATGCAGCGAAAAGCAGCGAACGGACGGCGGGTCGGCTATTTCGGACGTCGCGAGGCCTCCAGGACAAGAACCCCGCTATATATGTTCTTGTTATGTTCGAAGCAAGGCCCTACGCCGCAATCTCAGTTCTGAACGATGAAGGTATTGGAGATCCAGTGCCCGAGCTTCCCGATGCTGCCGTCTTCGCGTATTTCGAGCAGCCGGCAATCGGCTTCGGCGATCAGGCGTATCACCTCGGTTTGCGGGATGAAGTGCATTTCCATATTTTCCGTGTCGTTGTCTGCGAGATAATCCTTAATCTTGAATGAGTAATCCGTCGCGTAAGTGGGCACCTGGAATACTGCCATCCCTCCGGGGCGAAGTGCCCGCAATGACAAGCGAATAAGCTCAGCTATCACAGGCGGGGGGTTATGCTGAAAAACCAGCCGTGAATAAAAGAAATCGCAGGGATGCACATCAACGCCAAATATATCGGAAGTCACTTGGTGAAAGTCGATGTTGTCGTAACGAGCCGCCCACTCGCGTGCAAGCATGATATGCGGCAGCGAGATATCGTAAGCATGAACCTGTTTGAATACCGTCGCTAGCGGTTGGGTCACGCGTCCCAAACCGCAGCCGTATTCGACGCAGGTGAGGCTGGACAGGTTTAAAAGTCCATGGCGCGCGAGGATTGCCTCGATCTCGATCGCCTCGTCTTTCCCACTACCCCAGAACCTCTCGATCGAGATATCGGTCAGATTTCCAGGCAGAAACTCTTCGCCCGTGATAACTGAGAAATACGGTTGTTCTCTCCCCAGCTTGGCCCAGGCTGCGCCTACCCGTTCGATCAGGCTTGCCAACTCAGCCGGTGAGGCGCGGCACTCCACGGTCATGGGCGCCGATCCAAGCGGAACAAAGGGCCGCAGCGGCGTCGGGGCGTGTGGCGAGAGGCTCTTACCGCAGTACTCGGGACTCTCAATGAATATTCTGACGAGGTCGGCGATCGAGCCCCCCTTTAGCAACAGCGTCGTAAAATTTGCACGTCCTGCCGGGTCCGCTGTCCGGCGCAAAATAGCCCGATACAGCAGATTTACGACCTCATCAGCGGTCTCGGGTGTCATGCACTTCAAGCTCATTCATCTTTCAACGATTTATGGGCGAGTTAAAACCGATGCAGTCAGAGTTACGACAGCAGCAACCGGTACAAAAGGTCGAGCCGCGTCTTGAGATCGTTTTCAGGTACGACAACGAGGCGCTCGAAACCGATCGTCGGGACTCGGCTGTCGATCGCGGAGATCTCGTCAATGAGTTCCGGTGTCAGGTTTGTCTGTACTCGGAGATGAAGTTGCCAGCCGCATTCGTCAGCCAGCTTTGGACAGACCTGCAACAACAGATTGCTTGAGCCCCCACCGATCTTGCCTTCCCAGAGAAGATCGCCGTTGCCATAAATCTGAACACTCTCCTCACTCAGCGGTCCTACGACGCGCAGACGGAGGCAAATGTAGAAAACCTGGCTCGAATCCGGCGGAAACGCCATGTCAAGGCCGCCGCCGCCATAGCACGCCCAACAACCCCAATTTTCCGGCGCCGACCAAATGCCGTCGGACCGCACATCCTCACCGAGCAGGAATGAACGCTCGTCTAGCGGATGGCCGAGAAATATTCCTTTTCTCGGATCGAGGATGCGAGCGAGGAGCATCTCGCCAGTGCCGTCCGTGTCGCCATCTAACCGACCGAAGCCGATTTCCGAAGCAAGAGGAACCGCGGCGTACGGATACGGAAACTTCCATTCCTGCTGCGGGGCCGACAGGCATGCGGCGATGATTTTCTCCGCCACCGATCCCCAAGTTATCGGTACATAGCAGCGGCGGATTTTTCCTTCGAGCTTTCTACGTGCCGCATCGTTGGCAATCAGTTCCCGGATAATCCTGAGCCATTGCTGGAAATCGTCGATATCGGCATATACACCCAGATCGCCGGCTACTTCAGGAGCGGATGCCCGGGTGCTGCAAACGCAGATCTTGCCCAGCGACAGCGCCTCCCCGACCGTCAGCCCCCAACCCTCGTAGAGCGTCGGAAATACCGTGAAAAGACACTTCTCGTACAACAGGCGCAGATCGGAGTCAGACACATCGCGGAGCAGCAAAATCTTCCCGCCGAGATAATTTGTTTCGACCAGCGTGCGGATGAAATTGCTCGACCGCCAACCCAACCTGCCGACACAAACCAGATGCGGCGGATCGTCTCCTTCCGAAATCATCCGCTGCCAGACATCCAATAGGAGTTGGTGATTTTTCCGTCCTTCGATCGTCCCGACAAACAAGACAAAGCGTTTCGGGATGTCGCCTCGGCGCAGAGCGCGCACTGACGTGATCGATGGAAGAAATTCCGAAAAAGAGGAACCGTTTCGCGTGACCGTAATGGGGGGCGCGCCGATCTGAATCGAATGGGCGTATTGCCTAATGTCCTGCGCCGTGTGCTCGGAAACGCTCAATATGTGATCGGCGTGCCGCAATGCGCGCCGCATGAAGTCGTCGAACACGACCACTGTACCCTGATCGCACGACTCACGCGCGTAGATCGGGATCAGATCGTGCACCATCATCACAAACCGCGTGCCGAACTGCCGCTTCAGCTCGAGCACCCGGTGCATATAGTCCTGGTGAACCCACGCCGCGCCCAGCAGGCATAAAACTGACGGACTCCCCGTATCGAGGGCGCCGCTTCCATTAAACGGTTGGGCGCCGGGCAGCAGGCCGATCCGCGCCTCCTCGGCGGCGTAGCCCACTGACCGCCGCGTCGCAGGTAAGAGGAGATCCTTCAGCAAAGTTTCCAGGAATTCTGCTGGGATCGAGACCCAACTTCGTGTGCTTGCGTCGAAGCTCAAGAAAACGATTTGGCTGCGCGACAGCAGATCTCTTTCTAATATTGAAAGAACGACGCTCGATTGAACTCGCTGAATTCCAGTCAGATTTGGATGGTGGCCAATGTAATAGACGAGATCGGAGATATCGAAAAGGATTTGAACGGCGACGCGGGCAAGCGGAGCGGCACGAGCCTTGCCACGTGATTTGTCTCGGCGACGTTTCCCCACGGGAACGGGAACGGGAACTGGCCTAACCAACACTGGCAAAGCCGCCGGTCGAGGCGCAGTTTTGCCATTGACGTGGGCTAATGCCCCGTTTCCATTGACCCCGGTTAATTCGATGCTTCGGAGCAGATCAAACCCCGCAACGGCAGCACCGGCATCAGGTCGTGCCGCCCGTCACCGGACCCGCTCCACCGAAAGCATCGAATTGCTTTCGACCTCGACGATCTGTACCAGGTGATCGGTATCCTCGGATAACGATCCCGGGACTTTCAGCGTGAACGCGTGACGACCATTGCCGATGCCGGCGTTTGCCAAGTCGGCGCGAAACTGCTTTGCCTCGGTGCGCGCGTGGACCTGACTTCCCTCTCGCAGTTCAACGATGCAGGCCCGCGAGGGCTGCGCGGGATCCATCACCCAGCCGCAAATTTCCCTCTGCGAAATTTCATCGATGTGATAGCGCAGCGTCGTGACCCGATTGGCTGCGTTACCATTCGGTACTGTTAACTCTAATCCATCATCCGGCATATACCGCTTCCAACGTTCTGCAGCCGCCAATCCTGGGGAGCCTATCGACTAGGCCGCGCGATTATTTAATCGCGCGCGGTACCGTGTTGACTGATCTTGTGACTGATCTTGTTCGCTGAGGGGGCAGTTACATGGCATAATCGTCCCCTGGTCCGTACACCTTATCCGATCTTTCAGGGGGAGGCTACACTGCCCGTATCGAGAACCGACGTTGAATGGGCCTACCGCACATTGCTGGGACGCGAGCCCGAATCTGAACACGCCATAGCGTTACATATGGCGGCGCACGATACTGTCACTGGGCTCGTACAGGCGTTTATTGCATCTCCTGAATTCGCCCTGTCTCGGGCGCCCGCAAATTGGCCGGGAGCTGCCCTGAAAGGCGCAACCCGCGCGGGGGGTAGCGATTTTCTGCTGATCGGAAATTGCCACGTGCGGCCGATTGCGCGATGCCTTCAGGCATTAACGGGAGATGTCATTCCTGACACGATGCTTCATGACTTCGCGACGCTTCAGAACATTAAGGAGGGCAGGCTCGACTGGGAAAAGTATCGGCACATAATTGTTCAATCGCCCGACGTTGACTTGATACTTTCAAATTATCCACAAGCGGCAGACAGGCTTGTAACATTCCCCCTAGTTTATTTTGCCGGCTATCACCCCGACTTGGTACTCGCAACATCCACATCACAACACAATTGGGTAAAAGGGCCGCTTATCGAATATAACTCTTCGCTTATCTTGTTTGGTTATTTGAATGGTATGGATGTGGGCGAGACAGTCTCGCTCTTCAATGAAGATGTCTACCGGCATTTGGATTTTTCCTCCTATTGGGATACCGCGAGCGCCTGGCTTGTTCATGAGAGCAATTACAAACTCGGCAGCAATCTCACGGGCGGGGCCAGTACCTTTCGGATGGACACATTGCTCGAGGCTTGGGTGCGACAGGGGTGCTTTATGCACAGCACCAATCATCCCAAAGTTTCTGTATGCGCCGATCTGGCGCGGGGCATTCTGACCGCGCTGAACTTGCCCGTTGCGCACCCGCACCCTGACGAATTCGTCTACGATGATATGGCGGACGGTCCGGCCTGGCCGGTATATCCGGAGATCGCCGCAACCCTAGGTCTCCCGGGCGATTACCGGTTCAAGCTGCCCAAGAAGCTCGATAAATCGGTTTCGTTTCTGACGCTGGAAGAATTCGTCGAGGCGTCCTTCGAGGTTTATCGCACCCTTGACCCCGATGACATTGTCTGCGAGCGGCTCGACACCAAGCCATACCGGGAACTCGGAGAATTTCTCAAGGGCCGGGCGCTTCGGCCGCGCCGATCGGGGTCGCCGCAAGAGGCGACCGAGGCCGCAGTTGGCCCGAGAGACGCGTTTACGCCGGTCCACCCCTACAGAAGCCTGCCGGATTTCCATTTTTGGCGGCGCTCGATCGAGAACGTCGCGGTCGAGAACGTCGACCCGGTTGTCTCGGAAGGCTTCCGGATCGAGCGCGAGCAAAAAATCGCGACCGCCGGCAGCTGCTTCGCCCAGCAGATTTCCCGGATGATGCGGACCAACGAGCTGAATTATTACGTCGCCGAAACGGCGCCCGAGCATCTCTCCGACTTCGAGGCGGTACGCCGCAACTATGGGGTGTTCTCGGCGCGCTACGGCAATATCTACACCGCACGGCAGCTGCTTCAGTTGTTTGACCGCTGCTATGGCGAGTTCCGCCCGGCCGAGCGGGTGTGGCGGCGCGCCGACGGAGCGTATGTCGACCCGTTCCGACCCGAAATCGAGCCTGACGGATTTGCCAGCCCGGATCTGCTCGGCTCGGCGCGGCGCGGGGCGAGCATTTGAGCTGCGTCCGGCATATGTTCGAGACGCTCGACGTGTTGATCTTCACCCTTGGCCTGACGGAATGCTGGCGCGCCACAAATGACGGCGCGGTTTTCCCGCTGCCTCCCGGCGCGGTGGCGAGCGAAACCCGCGACAGCGGATGCGAGTTCGTAAACTTCACCGTGGCCGAGGTTGTCCGCGATCTTCGACGGTTTCTCGACAAGCTGGCCGAGGTGAACAAACCCGCGCGCGTCATCCTGACGGTATCGCCGGTTCCCATCATCGCGACTTATGAGCGCCGGCACGCGCTGGTGGCGAGCACCTATACCAAATCGGTGCTGAGAGTCGCCGCGGATGAAGTGACCCGCTCCCATAATCGGCAATGCTTTTATTTTCCCTCGTATGAGCTGATCGTCGGCAACTTCCACCGCGGGCGATATGTCGACAAAGACCTGCGTGGCGTCACGCAGGAGGGCCTCGACCACCTTATGCGGCTGTTCTTGCGCCATTACTATGACCGGGCGCCGGAGACCGGCCATAACGCTGCTGCGTTGCGCGAGGCCGATCGGATGTCGAAGATCGTGTGCGAGGAAGAGCGATTGGCCGGGTAAGCGGAGCGGCCGGGCACAAAGTGCGGTCGAGCGGCGGTTTTGTCGGGTGCTGCGGGCTGCGGCCGTGGGTCTATACGCCATACGAGGCGAACTTCGAGCTGGGCTTCCATATCGTGAAGCGCTGCTGGGGCCAGGGCTTCGCGATCGAGGCGGCAGAAGGCGCGCTCGACCTGGGCTGGCGAGAATTGCGGCTCTCCAAAATCTATGCCGGGCACCATCCCGACAACCACGCCTCGCGGCATATCCTCGAAACGCTCGGATTCACCTTCCTCGAAACCGTCTTCTACGAGCCGACTGGCCTCATGCACCCCTCTTACGTCTGCAATAGACCCAGCGCGTGATGATCTCGGTCGGATTGAGTAACCCATAGTCCGTGCGGCCACGACAACCAGCCGACCGCATCCGCGCCGCTGCTTTCGGCTATTTCAGTGAACGCGACGCGATCCGACCTAGAGCGGACGTTAGATCATCCTCAAACTCTCGTGTGACGTCTGCGTGGCCGCCTCTCGCATGGGCAACCTCGTGCAGCAACGTGCCGGCGAACAGGCGGACAGAACGCAGCTGATCCCGTCTTATAATGATATCGCCGGTCTTGGGGTCCCAAAGTCCCTGCGCGTGATCATCTCCGGTAAAATCGGGCCGCATGGTTTCAGAGAGTCGGATCGATTTCACTGTTGGTGGTGTCTGACCATCTAGCGCGATAATGCCCTCGCGTTTATCAAAAACCCTTCGCTCGGAGGCGGTGAGCGCTCCGTAATCCACAAACTTGAACTGAAAACTGTCGCGGTACTCGGCTTCATAGGCGCGGATGTCCCGAATTGGCTTGCCACTTAAGTCGGTTACTCCGCCAATTTTCAGAAGAATGGTTTCTGGAATAGTGATGATCCTTATTCCATCCCGCTGAGCGATATCTATCGCATCGCCGTGGCTCAGTATCTGATTTGAAGAAACGAACAGCACACTTTCGTTGGAATTGAGAATTTTGGCGGCATGTATTGCCACATCTGTCCAATTCACTTCATCCGAATTTGTACCGGTTTGTATTCCGGCCAGCTGCTCACCTAACGCGCGTGCGACCGCAATGCTCTGTGATTCCAAGAGCATTTCCTTCACGCGATCGCTGTATGCGGTACGGCCGACGTTTACTCTTTCCCGGTTAAGAGCGTCCTTCATACGCTTCGTGAGTGAGGTGATATTGTACGAAAAAGCGAAATTTGACTCCTCCGCCACACGGAGCCCGCTCACGTAAATTCGGGCCGGCGTCCCTCGCTGTTTGGCGAGAATGTCTCCGAAGCGGGTCCGCTCAATCACCGGCTCGTCTGAGAATTTGAGGAAGTAGGACTTCGCTTCCTCGACGTTCTGGTTTGTTACTCCTTTCAGCGTGACTTCCGTGCCGACCATCCCCGGTCTGTCCGTCGCCTCAACCACCGCATGGAGCGTGACAATGTCGTTGAAACCATGCTTAGCGGATCGCGAAAGCGTAATAAGCCCGAATTTCGATCGCAGAGTAACGGCGACGTTGTGCCGGTAGAGGGTCGCCAGCGCATCTTTTAATCCAACGCCGAATTTACCTATCACCTTACCGCTATTAGCTAGCTTTTCGGGATTCTCGTTCTGCGTCAGATGCTCATACCTCAGGCCTCGCCCGTAATCGCGGATGCACCACTGGCCCGAATCATCTTCACCAATCGATATATTCTTCGTTGCCGTGAGGGCCTGCTCATCCAGCGCATTTGCGATGATTTCCCGAAGCGCATGTGAAACCTCCCAACCCTCAAGAATCTTCTCGATGTTGAGATCGAAGCTCCGAACGTTTTTATTCGAGTATGAGGTCTTTTTGAGCCTATCGGCGGGAGGAGAAACGTCTCGGGCCTCGTGCATGCTTACGGAGCTGGTTCGCACTGTCGCCTCGGGGGGTATGGGTTACCGGCGGGTTTAGAACGGGATCTCGTCGTCGAGGTCGGCGTTGCTGCGGCCGCGGCCGGGTCCGCCGCCGCCGGTTGAGGTCGCGGCGCGCGGCGTCTCGTTGTAGCCGCCGCTGAAGCCGCCCTCGTCGTAGCCGCCTTCGCCGGCGCCGCCGCCGCTCATCCCCCCTTGGCCGCGGCCGCCCGACGCGCCGTCCAGCATCGTCAATTCGCCGCGGAACTTCTGCAGCACGACCTCGGTCGAGTATTTCTCCTGGCCCTGCTGGTCGGTCCATTTGCGGGTCTGCAGGGCGCCCTCGACATAGATCTTCGAGCCCTTGCGCAGGTATTTCTCGGCGATCGTGACGAGATTCTCGTTGAAGATCACGACGCGGTGCCACTCGGTGCGCTCCTTGCGCTCGCCCGAGGTCCGGTCGCGCCAGCTCTCCGAGGTCGCCAGGTTTAGATTGGCGATGCGGGTGCCGTCATTGGTCGAGCGGATCTCGGGGTCGCGGCCGAGATTGCCGACGAGGATCACCTTGTTGACGCTGCCAGCCATGGGGTCCCTCTCTTGTCCTTTGGCTCATGCCGATTCGCGGTTCCGCGCAGGGACCGCATCTTATCAAGCCCGGCGGATGTTCCTACTTTATTCTTATCCCCGCAATCCACAGGCTGCGGGACAAGACGCTCGCACTGGTTCTCACCATTTACCACGAAGGACACGAAGGACGCACGAAGGGCAGGAAGGTTGAAAGGCTCTTTGCGACCTTTGTGCATCCCTCGTGTCCTTCGTGGTAAGTGATTGTTTTTCCTGAGAACCTGGATCAGCCGGCGGTGCCGGTAGAAACCCTCAGAGGGGGACGCTAAGGTCGGACCATGCAGAGCATCCGCATCCGCGGCGCGCGGGAACACAACCTCAAGAATGTCGATGTCGACCTGCCGCGCGACAGCCTGGTGGTGATCACCGGGCTGTCCGGGTCGGGCAAATCCTCGCTCGCCTTCGACACGATCTATGCCGAGGGGCAGCGCCGCTACGTCGAGAGCCTGTCGGCCTATGCGCGGCAGTTCCTCGAGCTGATGCAGAAGCCCGATCTCGACTCGATCGAGGGGCTGTCGCCGGCGATCTCGATCGAGCAGAAGACGACCTCGCGCAACCCGCGCTCGACGGTCGGCACGGTGACCGAGATCTACGACTATATGCGCCTGCTCTGGGCGCGGGTCGGGGTGCCGTATTCGCCGGCGACCGGGCTGCCGATCGTCAGCCAGACCGTGTCGCAGATGGTCGACCGGGTCATGGCGATGCCGGAGGGCACAAGGCTCTATCTGCTGGCGCCGATCGCGCGCGGCCGCAAGGGCGAATACAAGAAGGAACTGGCCGATCTGCAGAAGCGCGGGTTTCAGCGGGTCAAGGTCGACGGCAAGATGCACGATATCGACGCGGTGCCGGCGCTGAACAAGAACATCAAGCACGACATCGAGGTCGTCGTCGACCGGGTCGTCGTGCGCGACGACATCGCCAGCCGCCTCGCCGACTCGTTCGAGACGGCGCTCGGCCTGGCCGACGGCATCGCCCTGACCGAGGACGCCGATACGGGCGAGCAGACGATCTTCTCGGCCCGCTTCGCCTGCCCGGTGTCGGGCTTTACGATCCCGGAGATCGAGCCGCGGCTGTTTTCGTTCAACAACCCGTTCGGCGCGTGTCCCTCCTGCGACGGGCTCGGCACAAAGCTGTATTTCGACCCGGATCTGGTCGTGCATGACGAGAACCGCAGCCTGCATGACGGCGCGGTCAGCCCGTGGTCGCATTCAAGCTCGCCCTATTACACGCAGACGCTGCAGAGCATCGCGCGGCACTTCAAGCAGAGCATGCATACGCCGTGGCACGAGCTGCCGGAGAAGATGCGGCGGACGATCCTCTACGGCTCCGAGGGCGAGCCGGTGCACATGACCTATGATGACGGGCTGCGGCAATACTCGACCGACCGGCCGTTCGAGGGCGTGCTGCCGAACATGGAGCGGCGCTACCGCGAGACCGACAGCGCCTGGGTGCGCGAGGAGCTGGGGCGCTACCAGAACGACAAGACTTGCGAAGTGTGCAACGGCGCGCGGCTCAAACCCGAGGCGCTGGCGGTCAAGATCGCCGGCAAGAACATCAGCGAAGCGGCGGCCCTGTCGATCTCGGCGGCGGTGGATTGGTTCGGCGGCATCGAGAAAACGCTGACCCCGAGCCAGCGGGAGATCGCGCAGCGCATCCTGAAGGAGATCAACGAGCGGCTCGGCTTTCTGAAGAATGTCGGGCTCGAATACCTGACCTTGATGCGCGCCTCGGGCACCCTGTCCGGCGGCGAGAGCCAGCGCATCCGCTTGGCGTCGCAGATCGGGTCGGGACTGACCGGGGTTTTGTACGTGCTCGACGAACCGTCGATCGGATTGCACCAGCGCGACAATGCGCGGCTGTTGGAGACGCTGAAACGGCTGCGCGACCTCGGCAACACGGTCATCGTCGTCGAGCATGACGAAGAGGCGATCCGCCACGCCGACTGGCTCGTCGACATGGGGCCGGGGGCCGGCGTGCATGGCGGCCATCTCGTCGCCGAGGGCACGCCCGAGGAGGTCATGCGCAGCCCGGACAGCATCACCGGGCAATACCTCACGGGGATGCGGCAGATCGATGTGCCGCGGACGCGGCGCACCGGCCACAAGGGGCAGATCCTCAAACTGGTCGGCGCCCGCGGCAACAATTTGAAGGACCTCACCGCCGAGATCCCGCTCGGCACGTTCTGCTGCGTGACCGGGGTGTCGGGGGGCGGCAAGTCGACCCTGATCGTCGAGACCTTGTACAAGGCGCTCGCCAAGAGGCTCAACAATGCGCGCGAGCAGGCATTGCCGTTCGAGGCGCTCGAAGGCGCCGAGTTCCTCGACAAGATCGTCGATATCGATCAGTCGCCGATCGGCCGCACGCCGCGCTCCAACCCGGCGACCTATACCGGCGCCTTCACGCCGATGCGCGACTGGTTCGCCGGGCTGCCCGAGGCGAAGGCGCGCGGCTATCAGCCCGGGCGGTTTTCGTTCAACGTCAAGGGCGGCCGGTGCGAGGCGTGCCAGGGCGACGGCGTCATCAAGATCGAGATGCACTTCTTGCCCGACGTCTATGTGCAATGCGACGTGTGCAAGGGGAAGCGCTACAACCGCGAGACCCTGGAGGTGCTGTTCCGCGGCAAGTCGATCGCCGACGTTTTGGATATGACCGTGGACGAGGGTGCCGATTTTTTCCGCGCCGTGCCCTCGATCCGCGACAAGATGACGACATTGCAGCGTGTCGGGCTCGGCTACATCCATATCGGCCAGCCGGCGACGACCCTGTCGGGCGGCGAGGCGCAGCGCGTCAAGCTGTCGAAGGAATTGTCGCGGCGGGCGACCGGGCGGACCTTGTACATCCTGGACGAGCCGACGACCGGATTGCATTTCGAAGATGTGAAGAAATTGCTCGAAGTGCTGCACGCGCTGGTCGCGGCCGGCAACACCGTGCTGGTCATCGAGCACAATCTCGAAGTCATCAAGACCGCCGACTGGATCATCGATCTCGGCCCCGAGGGGGGAGACGCCGGCGGCCATATCGTCGCGACCGGCACGCCCGAGGAGGTCGCCGCGGTCGACGCCAGCCACACCGGGCAATATCTCCGCCCCTACCTCGCGCGCCAGACGCCGCCGCAGCGCCAGCGCCGCCGCGCGAGTTAAGAGCTGACCGAGTGGTCTCCTTCGGATGAAAGTCACTACCGGCATCAACCCCACTCGCGAATGGGCGCTCCGCGAGCTGAATCAAATGATTACCGGCGCGCTCGGCGAACACGATGCCGAGGTGTGGCTCTTCGGCTCCTGCGCGCGCGGCGACGTTCTCCAGCACAGCGACATCGATATCGGAATCCTGCCGCGGGGAGATTTACCCTCCGGGTTCTTCGCGGATCTCAAGGAGCGCATCGAAGAAAGTGCGATCCCCTACGAAGTCGATCTCGTCGATCTAGGGCGCGCGGCCCCCCCATTGATCGAAGAGGTCCGGCGCGAAGGCGTGAAATGGAGAGACTAGAGCGGCGGCTGTCGGAAGCAGCCGCGGCTCTTGCCAGACTCGATGAGCTCGCCACGAAAAACGAGCGCTCCCTGGTGGAGCGCGATAGCGCGGTTCTACGGCTGATTTTTACGTACGAGGCCGTATGGAAGACGTGTCAGAAGCTACTCGCCACTCTTGAGAACCTCAGCGCCGCCTCTCCGAACGTAACGATTCGTGCCGCGCGCAGCCTCGGATGGTTGTCGGATGAGGATGCGCGAGCCGCAATCAAACTCGGCGAGGAGCGCAACCTTGCGGTGCACATGTATCGCGATCAGGTCGACCAGGAAATCGAGAGACATCTCGCAGCGCACGCCGGTCTGCTTCGCCGCTGGCTCGACGCGTTGCATCAAAGAGCCGGCGAGAGCATGACACCCAGCGAGGCTTATCGCTTGTTCGAGCAAGCAATGGCCGAGCGGAAACAGGTCCTGTGCATGTACGACGGCTACCGCCGGGAACTGTGCCCAATTATCCTCGGCCATTCGCAGGGAGACGAAAAAGCGCTGACCTTCCAGTTCGGCGGCGAAAGCAAGAGCGGCCTCTCGCCTGGTGGTCAGTGGAAGTGCCTGTTGCTCTCCGGAGTAAGCGAGGTCCAGCTGCGTCAGGGCCCGTGGCATGCCGGCTCCAGACATAGCCAGAAACAAACCTGCGTCGAGGTCGTCGATCTCGATGTGAACCCGAAAAGTCCATACAACCCGAAGCGTCGGCTTCCCGGCGCCCCCGCGCCTGAACAGGGCCAACGCGCAGGCCGTCGATCCCGGAAGACCTGAGCGTCAGCGCCGCCGCGCGAGTTAGGGCGCTCCTTGGCGGCACGGCCGCTAACGCACAGCCGCGCAGCAATCAGGCGGTGTACCCTCTAGTCCGTCATGGCCGGGCTTGACCCGGGGATCCACGGGTTGGTCTTCGTGGATGGCCGGGTCAAGCCCGGGGATGACGAACTGAAAGAGGGGAACCAATGGTTCGGAAGGCCGGCTTTGCGGCCCTGGTGTTTGGAATGGTGAGCGCGGTTGGCAGCGCGCGGGCTGATGATCTGGCCTGCGTCAGCACGACGTTTCGCTTTGTCGGCCCCAACGACCGGGTGTGCGTCAGCGCGTTCGATGACCCGAAGGTGCCGGGTGTCGCCTGCCATATCAGCCAGGCGCGCACCGGCGGGGTTAAGGGCGGGCTGGGGCTCGCCGAGGACCCCTCGCGGTTCTCGATCGCCTGCCGCCAGGTCGGGCCGATCACCGCCGAAATCGCCAAATTGCCCAACGAGGAGTCGGTATATTCGGCCCACACCTCGGTGTTCTTCAAGCACACGCACGTCTATCGTCTTATCGACAAGCAGCGGAACACGCTCGTCTACCTCGCGATCAGCGACAAGATCATCGAGGGCTCGCCCCAAAACGCGATCTCGACCGTGCCGATCATGCCTTGGGGCCATTGAGAGCTTGCAGGAACGGCCGGGCGGCGGCACCTAATTCCGTATGAGACCGGTGCATGTGATCGGCGGCGGGCTGGCCGGCAGCGAGGCCGCGTGGCAAGTGGCGCGGGCCGGCGCGCCGGTCGTCCTGCACGAGATGCGGCCGGTGCGGCAGACCGAGGCGCATGTCGGCGCCGGTTTGGCCGAGCTGGTGTGCTCGAACTCGTTCCGCTCGGACGATGCGCAGCGCAACGCGGTCGGCGTCTTGCACGAGGAGATGCGGCAATGCGGCTCGCTGATCCTGCGCGTCGCCGATGCGCACAAGGTGCCGGCGGGCGGCGCATTGGCGGTTGATCGCATCGGGTTTTCCGAAGCGGTCGAGAATGCGCTGATCGCCGAGCCGCTCGTCGAGATCCGCCGCGAGGAGATCGCGGGATTGCCGCCACCCGAATGGGACGAGGTCATCGTCGCGACCGGGCCGCTGACCTCGCCTGCCCTGGCGGAGGCGATCGGCGCGTTGACCGGCGAGGCGTCGCTGGCGTTTTTCGACGCGATCGCACCGATCGTTCACCGCGACACGATTGATTTCGAGAAGGCCTGGTTTCAGTCGCGCTACGACAAGGTGGGCCCCGAGGGTGACGGCGCCGATTACATCAACTGCCCGCTCGACCGTGACGAATACGACGCGTTTGTCGCGGCGCTCATCGCCGGCGACAAGATCGAGTTCCACGAATGGGAAAAATCGACGCCCTATTTCGAGGGGTGCTTGCCGGTCGAGGTGATGGCGGCGCGCGGTCCGGACACGCTGCGCTTTGGCCCGATGAAGCCCGTCGGCCTGCGCGACCCGCGCACCGGGCATCGGCCTCATGCCGTCGTGCAGCTGCGCCAGGACAACGCGCTCGGCACGCTCTACAACATGGTCGGCTTCCAGACGAAACTGCGGCATGGCGAGCAGCGCCGCATCTTCCGCATGATCCCCGGGCTGGAGCGGGCCGAATTCGCCCGGCTCGGCGGGCTGCACCGCAACACCTTCATCAACAGCCCGCGCCTGCTTGACGGGCGGCTGCGCCTGAAGGCAATGCGGCGCTTGCGCTTCGCCGGCCAGATCACCGGCGTCGAGGGCTATGTCGAGAGCGCCGCGATCGGGCTCCTCGCCGGGCGGTTCGCCGCCGCCGCGCGCTGCGGCTGCGAGGCCATGGTCCCGCCCCCGACGACGGCGCTGGGCGCCCTCCTCCGCCACATCACCGGCGATGCGGACACCGCGAGCTTTCAGCCGATGAACATCAATTTCGGGCTGTTTCCCCCGCTCAGCCCCGATCCCGGCCGCCATGCCGATCGCAAGCCACTGCTCGCCCGCCGCGCGCTCGCGGATTTGGATGCTTGGCGCAGAGGCAGCGAGGCGGCACTTTAGGGGCGCTTCCTTTCCATGCGGAGGACCCCGAATGCTGACGCTCTATTACGCCCCCGGCGCCTGCTCGATGGCGTCGCACATCGCGCTCGAAGAAACCGGCGCACCGTATGAGACGAAAATCGTCGGGCTTGCGCAAGGCGAGCAGACGAAGCCCGAGTACCTGAGCACCGTCAACCCGCGCGGCAAGGTGCCGGCGCTCAAGACCGATGACGGCATGCTGACCGAGAACGTCGCGATCCTGACCTATCTGGCGCGCAGCTTTCCCGACGCGAAGCTGTTGCCGACCGACCCGCTTGGTACGGCCCGCGCGCTGTCGCATATGGCCTATCTGTCGAACACGGTGCATCCCGCCTTCACCCACATCATGCGGCCGGGCCGCTTCGCGACCGACGAGTCGGCGCACGAAAACTTGAAGGCCACCGGAAAGGAAAATTTCTGGAAGCTGCTGCAGGAGGTCGACGGGTTGCTGGCCGGCAAGGATTACGTGCTTGGCTCGCAATATTCCGCGGCGGACGGCTACACGCTCGTGTTCTACGGCTGGGGCAAGCGGATCGGCCTGCCGGTCGAGCAGCTGAAGAACTACACCGCGCTGAAGGACCGGCTGCTCAAGCGCCCGGCGGTGAAGAAAGTGCTCGAGCGCGAGCAGAGCGTGCTGCTGCAGAAGTGATCTAGAGATACCGCAGCCCCGGCGAAAGCCGGGGCGCACCCCTCAACCGCTCCATAGGCCGAGGTTCGCGTCGCCGCAGGATCAGACGCTCAGCATGCGGAGCCCGACCACGACGAGCACCGCGGCCAGCACCGGGCGCAAAATCCGCTCCGGGAGTCGCGCGCTCATATGGCTGCCGAGCGTGATCCCCGGCACCGAACCGAGCAGCAGTGACATCAGCAATCCCCAATCGACCGAGCCGAGCAGCCAATGCCCGAGGCCGGCCACAAGGGTCAGCGGCACGGTCGCACGTTTCCGGGTCGCGTGCCGGTCAGTCATGCGCCGGATCCAGGGCCGCGCCAGAACCGCCGCGGCGCTCGCGAGCAGCGCAACCCCGAGGGTCATTGTGATGAGCCGCGGCGACGCGCCGCCCGTGATGCCAAACCGGTAAAGCGCGCCGATCGTCAGCACCGCTCCCGGCAAGCTGCCGGCCGCAAGCCGCGCCGTGATCTGCCAATCCACGGTCTTGCGCAGGCCATGCGTAATACTGCCGGCGCCCTTGGTGGCAGCGGCGTACAACAGATCGGTGCCGACCGCGGTCGTGGCGTGCACCCCGAACAGCAGGATCAAGAGCGGCGTCATCAAAGAGCCGCCGCCAACCCCGGTCAACCCGACGAGCAGCCCGACAATAAAGCCCGATACCACCGAGAGCGGGGTTATCGCCGCCAGGATGTCCATTACCTGGTCTTATGGAATCACAATGAGATCGCCAGACAGCGAGATAGCGGTGCGAACCGAAGCTCTGTGCCTCACTGTCTCATTATGAAATTTTTGGCGGGTTTCCCCCGGCTTTCGCCGGGGTCCACCCGCCCTACGGGTCACGCGTTGAACGCGGGCATGACCTTGGTCGCGAAGAGTTCGACCGAGCGCATCGCCTCGTCGAAGCCGATCGTGCCGAACGCGAAATCGCACACGAAATAGCTGGCGCCGGCCGCCTCGGCCTGCGTCGCTATGTAATCGTGCACCTGCGCCGGCGTCCCGGCGATCGCGTGGCCATGCGCTTCGAGCGGGTCCCATTCGGCCGGCAACGACGCGCCGAGCGGGAACGGCACATCGTATTTCGCCCACAGATGCTCCATGTGCCGGCGCCACGGCTTGTAGGCGCGCCGCGCGATGTCGCGGGCCTTCGCGTCGGTGTCGGCGACGACGATGTGACGGTTGATGCCCATCTTTGGCAGATCCTTGTCGGCGCGGCCGTGCTTGCGCCACTCGGCTTTGTAGAGGTCGATGATCGCGCGCGCCGCCGTGGTGTCGCGCAAGGTCACGATGTGGGCGCCGCGCTCGGCCGCCCACGGGATGCTGTCCGGCCGGCTCGTGCCGTACCACAATTCCGGGATCGGTTTCTGCACCGGCTTCATGACGATCGGCACGCGGTCGAAATCATAGTGCTTGCCGTGATAGGTCAATTCGTTCTCGGTCAGGCCGATATGGATGACCTCATAAGCTTCCCGGAACCGCTCCATGCCGCTGTCGAAATCGACCCCGTAAAAGCCGACCTCGATCGGCGAGATGCCGCGCCCGACGCCGTACAGAAAACGCCCGCCGCTCATCTGGTCGAGCATGCAGACTTCGTCGATCAGCCGCAGCGGGTGGTAGAGCGGTAAGAGATACACCATCGGGCCGAAGCGGAGCTGCTTGGTGCGCTGCGCGACGGCGGACAGGAACACGCTGGGCGACGGCGCGTAGCCGAGCGGCGTGTTGTGGTGCTCGGCCAGGTGATAGCCGTAGAAGCCGGCGCGATCATAGGCTTCGATGAGCTTCAGCCGCTCCTCGAAATGTCGGGTCAGCGGCTGGCCGCTGTCGTCGAGGTGGTCGAACACGCCGAACTTCATCCCTGCCTCCCTATCCTGTCGGCATCCTATCGAGAGACCGCGCGGGACGCCACGCGATCGCGTCCCAGGGCTCAAGCACCCCCGGTCGCTCTGTTTTTTGGTGTATGTGCTTAGAAAGAGCGGAGTTGGGGCGGTGCCCGTTTCGGTGCATGTCCAACGTTGAGGCGATGCGCCGGCAGGTTATGGGCATCAACGACACGATAGCGGAACGAGGGATTCATGTCTGACAGCGCCGAGACTGACGAGCTTCGGGCTCGTCTAGACCCGGTGTGGTTCAACACACACTGGGTCAAAAATGCTCTTGAACTGTACGAAGGCGTTTCAAAACACGCAGAGGAGCTAAATGTAAATCACGCCCACTTTTTTGGCTTGGTGCAGAAATTCGCTCTCGACTCTGCGGTACTAGGAATTTGTAAGCTGTTCGACAGAAGCAATCCGCAATATCAAAAGGATACCATTCCTGAGCTATTCGCATACCTTAAGATTCATCTCACTGATTCCTACATCTCGCGCCTGAAAACCGAAACCCTGACACGCTTGGGAGTGTCGGAGCACGACGCGGGCGGGCTGGCCACAGGCTTACGCGCCGCGTTCGGCGATACAAGGATCATCTTCATAGACACCGTAAAAGGTCTCATGCCAAACGTTCGTAAAGATGAGTCTCTTAAGCGACTCTTAACTTATCGAAACAAAACCGCAGCACATCAAGAACGCATAGACGGGTCCTTGAAGGAGTTTCTGAAATACTTGCCTTCATTAGATGAAATCGAGAGACTAAATAAGTGGGCAATGAATTTTTGCATTTTGTGCATCAGCCTTCTAACTCCCAATATAGTTATAATGCCCAGCGGGCGGTCAGCGCGTATGGCGGCGTTGAATGTGGCAGCCAAGCTCCTGGACAAGAAATTCACCTCTTTTGCCGAGCGTGAAGCCTTCTTTAGTCGAATCTGAGAATCCATTCAGGACAGCATCATGTCGCTGATCTTCTCAGCCGTCATCAGGGTCGGGAAGTTGGTGTTGGCGCAGGGGACGCACGGAAACAGCGAGGCGTCGACGACGCGCAGCCCCGAGACGCCGCGCACCCGGCCCTGATTGTCGGTCACTGCCATCGGATCATCGTCGGCGCCCATGCGGCAGGTGCAGGTGGCGTGCCACACGCCGATCCCGGCCTTGCGGATGAAGGCTTCGAGCGCGTCGTCATCGGTCATCAACTGGTCGAAGCTGAAGCCTTCGACGATGAAACGGTCGATCAGATAGCGGCGCAGCCACTCCGGCCCGTCGAGCAGTTTCGCAAAAAACTTGGTCAGGCGCCGGTTCTTGTCGTTGACGACGCCGATCTGGCGCACCCGGTCGCTGTAGCTCGCCGGGAACGGATCGCTGACGACCTCCGCGAGGGCGCTGCGGATGTGCATTTCGCCGAGCTGACGAAACCCCTGCATCAGCCGGTCGAGATCGCGCCGGTCAGACAACAGGTTGAACTCGACGATCGGCTCGACCCGCCAGTCGCGCGACGTGAGCCGGACCTGCCCCGTTTCCGACAGGGTCTTGTAGACGCAGGTCAGCATCGAGGCGACCTGCTCGCCGACCGCGTGCCAGGCCGATTTGCTGACGACCGCGACAAACATGTCGCCGGGCGGGATGCCGTCGATGCCGGACGAATAGCGCAAGGCCAGCAGGATGTGCCGGCGCGTCTTGCCGTTGAGCCGCGCCTCCGGCTTCATGAAGGACGACACCGACACCGACGGGTGATCCATCAGCCGCTGCCCGACGCCGGGCAGATTGGCGCGCAGCTCGATGCCGAGATCCTTCAACGGCCCGGCAGGGCCGATGCCGGCGCGCAACAGATGCGCCGGGGAATGGATCGCGCCGGAGGACAGGATCACCTCATTGCCGCGGAACTCGGTCTCCTTGCCCTTGACTAGCGCCATGATGCCGACACAGCGGGTGCCCTCGAAAAGCAGCTCGGTGACCTGCGTCTCGGCCGTGATCGTCAAGTTCGGGCGGCGCCTCGTGCCGTTGTCGAGATAGCCGATCGCGGCCGAGACCCGCCTGTCGTAGAGGTTCGAGATCGTGATCGGGAAATAACCGTCCCTGTACTCGCCGTTCTGGTCGTCGATGTACTCGTAGCCGGCGGCCTTGAACGAGTCGGCAACCGCTTTAGCATGGCCGCACCAGCTGTCCGGCCAGATCCGGCGCACCGGGATGCGGCCGTCCTTGCCGTGCCAGGGGCCGTCAAAATCCATGTCGCGCTCGACCTTCTTGAAGTAGGGCAGCACGGCGTTCCAGTTCCAGCCCTGGGCGCCGCGCGCTTCCCACTCGTCGTAATCGGTCGGCGCACCGCGATTGGCGAGTTGGCCGTTGATCGAGGAGCCGCCGCCCAGGACGCGCGCCTGCTCGTATTTGCGCAGGGCGGGCCGTTCCTCCGGCCGGTTGTGCGACACGATCTCGGTGTGGACCTTGAGTTCGGTCCAGTGGAAGCGTGGGTCGAAATAGGCGGTGCCGGGATAGGAATCGAGGATCTCGGGCGGCACGTTGCCATCCGGCGTGTCCTGCCCCGCTTCGCACAGCAGCACCTGGTTGCCGCTCCTTGCGGACAGCCGGTGCGCCATGACCGAGCCGGCCGATCCGCCGCCGACGATGATGTAGTCATAAGTCATTTCCGTCCCCGCTTCCGCACCGTCCCGGCGCTTCTTGTCGATCTTCGTAAAGGCGGATTTTCGGCTGGGCCAGGCCGCTCGGCAAGCATTGATCAAACTGGAACAGACGCATTCGCGCCGGCGTTTCCGAAAGCGGCGGCGATATCGCCTCCTTGTTCTGACAGCTCGATCGAACGGAGATGCTTTATGACCAATAAGCTGAAGATGCTGGCGATTGCCGCCGCTGTGGCAGCCGGCAGCTCTACCGCGGCCATGGCTCAGGTTTGCCCGGCCGGGTATGCCTACTATGCCGGCGCGTGTCAGCCGGTTGCAGCACCGGCCCCGGGCGCCTACGCGCCGAACAACCCGGTCTCGGGCGCGGCCACCGGAGCGGCGGCCGGAGCGGCGACCGGCGCTGCGGCGGCCGGCCCGGTTGGCGCGGTCGTCGGCGGCGCGCTCGGCACCGCAACGGGCGTGGTGGCCGGCACGACGAATATGGTCGCCGGCGCCCCTGTGGCGTCTTACGGCAGCACCGTTCCGCCGGCTCCCGTCGCGACCTGCGCGCCCGGATATGTGCTTTATTCCGGCAGCTGCTACCCGGCCCACTAACCCGAACTGAGCGCAGGAAAGGCCGCTCCGGCCCGGCATATGCCGGCTGGGGCGGCCCTTCCGCTGAACGATAAGGCTGAATGATAAGGCTGAACGAGAAGGTTGATCGCGAGATTTCTCGGGAACGCGTTTGTCGCCCCAATGTTTTTTTGTACGAGCGGCAACCGTCTGCCGTCCATCCACTTTGCGGAACGGAGCGACGTGATGACAAAGACGCTGTGCACGATGGCGGCGGCCGCCATTCTTCTCGCCGGAACCTCCGGCCTCGCGCTGGCCCAATATTCAAACTACGGCTATCAGCCGGGATACGCGCCCGGTTACGCCCAGCCGGCCCCCGCTTATGGCTACGGGACGAACTATTCTCAGCCGGGCTACGCCGCGACGCCGGGATGCGGCGGCTGGGGCCAGCCCGCCTGCGCTCCCGCCAATAATGCGCTCGGCGGCGCGCTCGTCGGCGGCGCGACCGGCGCAGCGATCGGCGCGGCGGCGGGCGGCGGCAGAGGAGCGGCAATCGGCGCCGCCACCGGCGCGGCGGTGGGTGCGGCGGCCGGCAGCACGCAGCCGGCATACGGCACCGCTTATCCGCCGGCCTATGGCAGCAGCTACCCGCAACCGGCCTATCAGCAGCCAGCCTACGGCACGACCTACGCGCCGGGCTACGGCTACGGCTATCCGCCCCGCTAGACCCGTCTCACGGCTGCCGGCCCACCGGTCCGGCGGCCGTTCCGACCGCATATGATCGAGAGGACTGTCCGATGCGTTGGAAACTCGCACTCGTCGCGCTCGCGCTCGTGGCGGCGCAGAGCGCGCACGCCCAGAGCGTAAATTCCGATTGGAGCCTCGGCGGCGGGGTCGGCATCGGCCGCCACGCCACCGGGTTCAGCGGTACGCTCGGCGATCCGGAGTATTCGGGAAGCTCGATGCCGCCGACGCTGCGCGATTACCGATCGAGACCCGGCTATCCGCGGGGCACGCCGGTCGGCCCGGGCTATGCGCCGGGATACCTGCCGCCCGCTACCGGCACGCCGTTCGAGTATTACACGCCGCCCAGCCGGCGCTAGATCGCCGCCGGCGATACCCTGCTCAGCCGCCGCCGATCTTCGGGATCAGCACCACCTCGCTGTCGGAGCTCAGCGGCGTCTGATAGGCGTCCTGAAAGATCTCGCCGTCGATCGCGACGGCCATCCCCTCGTCGATCTGATGGCCGAGGCCGGGGAAGCGCCGCTCTAATTCGGCGATCATCCGGCGCACCGTATCGGCTTCGACATCGACCTCCGTCTGCCCGCCGGTGAAGCGGCGCGCGGCGGTGCCGGTGATGATGACCCGCGGCATTTTAGAAACCGTCGTCATTGCGAGCGCAGCGAAGCAATCTCCCGCCAAGTTCACTCTGCGGATGGGGATTGCTTCGTCGCTCCGCTCCTCGCAATGACACAGGAGGCTACTCCGCCGCTTGCGGCATCGGTTCCTGTGCGTCGAGCGCCTCGCGCAGATGCGGCGGCGACATCGGCAGGTTGCGCATGCGGATGCCCGTCGCGTCGGCGATCGCGTTCGCGACCGCCGCCATCGGCGGCACGATCGGCACCTCGCCGACCCCCTTTGCGCCAAACGGGTGACGCGGGTTCGGCACTTCGACGATGACCGCATCGATCATCGGCAAATCCGAGGCGACCGGCACGCGGTAGTCGAGGAAACCCGGGTTCTCGAGGCGTCCATCCTTGTCGTAGACGTATTCCTCGTTGAGCGCCCAACCGATCCCTTGAGTAACGCCACCCTGGATCTGGCCCTCGACATAGGAAGGATGGATCGCTCGGCCGACATCCTGGATCGCCGTGTAACGCAGGATCTTCACATACCCGGTCTCACGGTCCACCTCGACATCGCAGATATGCGTCGCCCAGCCGGCGCCCGCGCCTTGCGCGTTGATCGACACCTCGGCCGAAATCGGCCCGCCGGTGCGCCCGGCCTTCAGCGCGATTTCCTGTAGCGACAAGGGCTCGAAACTGCCGGCGTTTGGGCCGGCCGGATAGGCCTTGCCGTCCTTCCACTCAACCGCCTCGGGGCTGATGTCCCAGATCGCCGCGGCGCGCTTCTTCAATTCGACGACGACCTTTTCGGCGGCCTGCGTCACCGCCATCCCGGTCGCGAAGGTGACGCGGCTGCCGCCGGTCAGGAAGCTGAAGCCGACCGAGCTCGTATCGGCGACGACCGGGCGGACCCGCTCGTACGGGATGCCGAGCACCTCGGCCGCCATCATCGCCATCGAGGCGCGCGAGCCGCCGATGTCGGGGTTGCCCTCGACGACCGTGGCCGTGCCGTCCTCGTTGATGTGGCAAGCCGCGCTCGACTCGCCGCCGATGTTGAACCAGAAGCCTGAGGCAACGCCGCGGCCCTGGTTCTTGCCGAGCTTCACCTTCAAATGCGGGTGGTTCTTGGCCGCCTCGATGGTCTGCAAATAGCCGATATTGGCCCAGGTCGGTCCGTGCGCTGCTTTGGTGCCATCCTTGGCGCCATTGATCTCGCGCAGCCGCACCGGATCGATCTGCAGCTTGCGCGCCAACTCGTCAATGCAGCTCTCGGTGCCGAACGTCGAGTTCGGCGCGCCGGGAGCGCGGTAGGCCGCGACCTTCGGCCGGTTCGATACGACGTCGTATCCGACGATCGAGACATGCGGGATGTCGTACATCGCAAAGCCGCACATGCAGGCGGGACCCACCGGGGAGCCCGGGAAGGCGCCGGCCTGCAATTTGACGACGAGCTCGGCGGCCACAATACGGCCATCGCGTTTGGCGCCGAGCTTGACCTCGTAGACGCCGCCCGCCGCTGGTCCGGTGCCGCGGAACACCTCCTCGCGGCTCATGACGATCTTGACCGGACGCCCGGATTTCTTCGACAGCGCCAGCGCCACCGGTTCGAGATAGACGAGCGTCTTGCCGCCGAACCCGCCACCGATCTCCGCCGGCATCGCGCGGATATTGGCGATGTCGATGCCAAGCAATTTGGCGCAATAGGCACGCACCATGAACTGGCCCTGGCTCGAGCTCCAGACCGTGCATTGACCGTCAGGACCGGCCGAAACGACGCAGGCATGCGGCTCGATATAGGCCTGATGCACGGCCTTGCTCGTATAGCGCCGCTCGATCGTGACCTCGGCCTCCTTCCAGCCGGTCGCGAAATCCCCTTTGGTGAAGGTGATGCGCTTGGCGACGTTCGAGGGCGTGCTCGGCTTCGGATCGACGCCCTGGGTGAAAAGATCGTCATGCAGGATCGGTGCGTTCGGCTTCATCGCCTCTTCGACGTCGATGACGTGCGGCAACACCTCGTAATCGACCTCGATCAGATCGGCAGCCTCTTCGGCGATCGCCGGGGAAATCGCGGCGACCGCGGCGACGGCGTGGCCGTCGTAGAGCACCTTGCCGCGCGCCATGCAGTTGTAGGAAAGGTCGCGGAAGTTCATCGGCCCTTCACCGACAAAGGCCTCTTCCGACGGGATCGCCGGGAAATCGTCGGCGGTCACGACCGCCTTGACACCGGGCAGGGCCAGCGCCTTGTCGGTCTTGATCGACTTGATGCGGGCATGCGCGTGCGGGCTGCGCTTGATCTTGCCCCAGATCATTCCGGGCATGACCATGTCGGCGCCGAAATTGGCCCGGCCGATCACCTTGTCGACGCCGTCGGGACGGATCGGACGGGTGCCGACGACTTTCAGGCTTTCACCATCATACGCCATGAGATCCACTCCATGACTGAACCGTTTGAATTAGCTGTCATTGCGAGCGTAGCGAAGCAATCCCCCGGCCAATGGGGCTCCTGATCGAGATTGCTTCGTCGCTCTGCTCCTCGCAATGACACCAAGCACTACTACTCCGCCGCAAGCCGCGGCTGCTCCGCATCGAGCGCCGCCAACAAGCGCGGGGGCGACATCGGCAGGTCGCGCATGCGGATGCCGGTGGCGTCGGCGATCGCATTGGCAACCGCCGCCATTGGCGGCACGATCGGCACCTCGCCGACGCCGCGCGCGCCAAACGGGTGACGCGGGTTCGGCACCTCGATCATGATCGTATCGATCATCGGCATGTCCGAGGCGACCGGTACGCGGTAATCGAGGAAGCCCGGGTTCTCGAGCCGCCCGTCCTTGTCGTACACATATTCCTCGTTGAGGGCCCAGCCAATGCCCTGGGCGACTCCGCCCTGCATCTGGCCCTCGACATAACTCGGGTGGATCGCGCGGCCGACGTCCTGGATCGCGGTATAGCGCAGGATCTTCACGGAGCCAGTCTCGCGGTCGACTTCGACATCGCAGATATGGGTTGTGAAGCCCGGCCCCTGGCCCTGCGCGTTGATCTGCACCTCGGCGCTGATCGGGCCGCCGGTCCGCGCCGCCTTGCCTGCGATCTCGGCCAACGACAGCGGTTCGAAGCTGCCGGCATTGGGACCGGCCGGATAGGCCTTGCCGTCCTTCCACTCGACCGCCTCGGGACTGATGTCCCAGATCACCGCGGCGCGCTTCTTCAGCTCCGCAACCGCCTTCTCGGCGGCCTGGGTCACCGCCATGCCGCCCGCGAAAGTGACGCGGCTGCCGCCGGTCGAGGCGCTGAAGCCGATTGCCGTCGTGTCGCCGACCACCGGGCGAACGCTCTCGAACGGGACGCCGAGCACCTCGGCGACCATCAGCGCCATCGAGGCGCGCGAGCCGCCGATATCGGGATGACCCTCGGTGACGGTGACGGTGCCGTCCTCGTTGACGTGGCAAGCCGCGCTCGACTCGCCGCCGGCATTGTGCCAGTAGCCCGAGGCGATGCCGCGCCCCTGATTGGGCCCGAGCGGCGTCTTCAGATGTTCGCTCGCCTTCGCCGCGTCGATCGTCTTCTGGTAGCCGATATTGACCCAGGTCGGGCCGTGCACGGCTTTCGTGCCCTCGTTGGCGCCATTGATCTCGCGCAATTTGAGCGGGTCGATGCGGAGTTCGCGAGCGAGCTCGTCGACACAGCTTTCGACCGCGAACGAGCCGATCGGCGCCCCGGGTGCGCGGTAGGCGGCGACCTTGGCGCGGTTGCACAACACGTCGTAGCCGATCGTTTCGGCATTCGGCAGATCGTAAACGGCGAGGCTGCAGATGCAGCCCTGCTGCACCGGCGAGCCGGGGAACGCACCGGCCTGATATTTCAGCACGGTGCGCGCGGCGGTGATATGCCCGTCTTTTTTCGCGCCGAGCTTGACTTCGACGACCGCGCCCGAGGTCGGACCGGTGGCGCGGAACACCTCCTCGCGGCTCATCACGATCTTGACCGGGCGCCCCGATTTCTTGGACAGCATGTAGGCGACCGGTTCGAGATAGATGATCGTCTTGCCGCCAAAGCCGCCGCCGATCTCGGCCGGGATCGCGCGGATGCTGGCGATATCGGCGCCGCAGATGCGCGAGGTGTAGGCGCGCACCATGAACTGACCCTGGCTGCTGCTGAATATTGTGCACTGCCCGTCAGCAGCGACCGAGACAAGGCAGGCATGCGGCTCGATATAGGCCTGGTGCACCGGCTTGGTCGTGTAGCGGCGCTCGATAACGATATCGGCTGCCTTGAAGCCGGCCTCGACATCGCCCTTCGCGAAGCGGACCATCTTGGTGACGTTGGACGGCTTGGTCGGCTTTGGTTCGACCCCAGCGGTGAAGACGGTGTCGTGCAGCAGCGGCGCGTCGGGCGCCATCGCCGCCTCGACATCCATGACGTGCGGCAATACCTCGTACGCGACCTCGATCAGATCGAGCGCCTGCTCGGCAATCGAGGGCGAGGTGGCCGCCACCGCCGCGACCGCGTGCCCCTCATAGAGCACTTTGCCCTTGGCCATGCAGTTGAGCGACAGGTCGCGCAGATTGTGCGGCGCCGCGCCGATATGGGCCTTTTCCGGCGGCACGTCGGTAAAGTCGGCGCGGCTGACAACGGCCTTCACGCCCGGCAGCGCGAGCGCCTTGTCGAAATTGATCGAGACGATCCGGGCATGCGCGTGCGGGCTGCGCTTGATCTTACCCCACAGCATCCCGGGCATCGTCATGTCGGCGCCGAAATTGGCGCGGCCGGTGACCTTGTCGACGCCGTCCGGCCGGATCGGCCGGGTGCCGACGAGGCGCAGCGCGGATTTATCGAGATAGCTCATGCGCTCACTCCTTCAATGCCGGCACATCCCTCGCTCCCGCCATGCGGGAGAGGGCTAATCGCTCAGGTCGCGGGCGAGGGCGGGTTCTCGCCGCGCATCACCGCCGCGGCGTCGAGCACGGCCCGGACGATCTTGTCGTAGCCGGTGCAGCGGCACAGATTGCCGGCGAGCCAGTACCGCGTTTCTTCTTCGGTCGGGTTCTTGTTCTCGTCGAGCAGCGCCTTGGCCGCGACAATGAAGCCCGGCGTGCAAAAGCCGCATTGCAGGGCGGCGTGCTCAAGAAATTTCTGCTGCACCGGGTGCAGCTTGTCGCCCTCGGCAATGCCCTCGACGGTCGTGATCGTGTGCCCTTCGGCTTCGACCCCGAGCATCAGGCACGAACACACCAGCTTGCCGTCGAGGATGACGCTGCACGCGCCGCAATCGCCCGAACCGCAGCCTTCCTTGCTGCCCGTCAGGTGGAGTTCGTCGCGCAGGCAGTCGAGGAGGGTCTGCTGCGCCTCGCAGAGAAACTCCATCGGCTCGCCGTTGATGACAGTGGATACGTGTTGCTTGCTCATTCCTTGGTCTCCCAAATCCAGCCGGTCAGGCGCGCGCCGCGGCGCGCTCGAAAGCGATGGCGGCGGCGCGGCGCGCCAGCACGCCGGCTACCTTGATGCGGTACTCGATCGTGCCGCGCTTGTCGGTGATCGGCCGGCAGGCCGCCCGTGCCGCGGCATCGAGCCGCTTCAGCGTATCCTCGTCGAGCTTGTGCCCGATCAGCGCCTGCGCCGCTTCCCCGACGATCACCTGGGTCGGCGCGACCGCACCGAGTACGACCCGCGCATCGGTGCACGTGCCGCTCGCGTCGAGCGTCACGTTGACGGCGCAACCGACGACGGCGATGTCCATCTCGGTGCGCGGAATGAACCGCAGATAGGCGTCGGATTGACGCGGCTTTGGCTTCGGAACACGGAATTCGACGACGAACTCGCCTTTTTGCAGCGAGGTCTGTCCCGGCCCCGTCACGATGCTCTCGACCGGCACCTCGCGCCGCCCGTTCGGACCGGCGACGACCGCCGTCGCGCGCGCCGCGATGACCGGCGGCACGCTGTCAGCGGCGGGCGAGCCGTTGCACAGATTGCCGGCGATCGAGGCGCGGCCCTGGATCTGCGTCGAGCCGATCAGATCGACTCCCTCGACGATGCCCGGATAGGCCCGAGTCAGCATTTCGTCGGCGCTGATCATGACCCCGGGCGTCGCGCCGCCGATCACGATTTGATCGCCCTCCTCGCGAATGCCGACGAGGCCCGGGAGTTTCTTCATGTCGACGATCAGTTCCGGCCGAGTCCGGCCCGACTTCATCTGAACGAGAAGATCGGTGCCGCCCGACAGCACCTTCGCCAAACCGGCGCTGGCGGCCAAAGCCTTGACGGCATCATCGATTGTGGTTGGCGCCGTGTAACTGACCCTCGGCATGTTCGCTCCTGAAAAGACGCGGTCGCAGCCCGCCGCCGCCAGACAAGGGGGGCTGGCGCGGCGTGTCTTGGCTTACACTACCAGCCCCGGCAAGGTGAAGTGCAAATCTCGGGCCCAGCCCCGTGCTGCACGGCGTGGCCCGCAGTGGGGGCCGGCTGTTAAACCGCCTTGCTGCATGCCGTCAGGTGGGTCCTTCGACACGCGCCGCGGCTTTCGCCTCGGCGCTGCTCAGGATGAGGGACGTTTTTGATGGCATGAATAAATTTCCCTCATCCTGAGCGCGAGCGCAGCGAGCAGTCGAAGGGCGCAAATTGCTGGCTCGCGCCTTGCGCCGATGCTCAGCGTCGCTGGTAAGACCGCGCCAGTGCCGGTAAAGCCGTATAGTCGCCGCGGATCAGAGCTTCCTTCTTGTCACGGCGATCAGCGCTGCGGATTTCGCCTCAGCCGCGGTGCGGGGGACCGGCATTCACCTGGCCCGCTCCTCTTCGGGAGTCGGCTCCACAAGACCGATCGACTCCGGCAATTCGGCAGCCTGCGGCAGCCCATGCGCGAATTCGCGCAGCCGGTCGATATCGATGATGATGACGACCTGGCGGTCGACCAGCACGATGCGTTCCTCGCGCAGCCGCCGCAGCGTGCGGTTCACATGCACGAGCGTCAAGCCGAGATGATCGGCGATCTGCTCTTGCGTCAGCGGCAGGTTGAAGGTCATGCGGCTGATCAGCCCGTGGCGGCGCAAGCGGTCGTACAAGTCAATCAGCATGACGCAGATGCGCGCCTGGGCATCGAGGCGGCCGATGCTGATCGCGAGCCGGTCGCTGCGCCACCGCATCTCGACGGTCAGCGCCAGGACGTGCATGGCGATGCAGGGATCCGTCAGCAGCTCGCGGAGCGCCGAGGCCCGTAGAACGTGATAGCCGACCCGGCTCGCCGCGATGATTTCCTCGATCGGCCGTGCCAGCACCACATGATCGAGCCCGGCGATGTCGTTGGGCGTCACGATGTGCAGGATCGCGCGGCGGCCGTCCGCCAGCCCGCAGGAGCGGAACGCGAAGCCGCTGCGGATCAGGATCACCGATGGCTCGGGGTTGCCGGCCCGGGTCAGCGCGGCGTCGCGCATGGCAAAACGGATCGGCGTTTCCAGAAAGGCCTGCCGCAGCTTGCGGCCGCCAGTCAACAAGTCCTCGGTTACTTCGGCGGCATAGCGCGGCCGATCAGCCAAGTCGAAGCGGGACATCAGAACGTTTTCGGTCATTCGAGCGGCTCGCCTCAGTTTGCTGTGCGCGGAGCCCTCCCCCTCTATTAAACGTGCGCCGAGGGTATATCGTATCCCGAGCTTATAGCAGCAGCGCTTGAATGCAACCGGCTAGGCTGCAACCCGGTCTTCCGCGACACGTTCGGCGGCATCAGCAATATCGCGCCACGCCCGGGCCGACAGTTCGTCGCCCTGCTCCGCCGCCAATTCGGCCTGCTCCCCGAGATAAGCGGGCGCCTCGAAACCGAGGCACGACACAAACTCGCGCGCCACCTTGCCGATTAGAAAGCGATCTTGGTTCTGCATTGACCCGACCTACCGCACTAGCGACGTGGCCCTACCGGGCATCCATCGCAACCAAGCCCGGCGCGAAATACACCCGTAAACATATCCGTTTTTCGATCCCAGCGAAATCGTCCCGACAGGCGAACCACGCGACCACGCTTGCCCGGCTTAGGTTTACCCGGCTTAGCTCTCATCGTCTCTCAACGATGCCGCCGCAACGGGTTGCGCGGGCGCTGCCGGGTCGATTCCTGTTTGCCGTGTTCCTCCGCCTCGCGCAGCAGCACGAGCCCGGTCGACAGGGGCAGTTCAAGCGAGACCAGGACGTCCCCGTCGGCAAAGCTGATCGAGCCGCTGGCGCCGATCGTCTCCTTCAACCCCGTCGTGATGAACTGTGTGCCATATCTGGCGAATTCCGGCTCGCGCGCCGGAGGACCGCCCGATTCCCGCCAGCGGATCAGCAGGGTGGCCCGCGTTGTGTCGGGATGTTCGATCGTCCAGTCCAAATTGACGCACCCTTGCGGAACCGACAGCGCACCGCTCGTGGTTGCGTTCGCCGTCAGCTCGTACAGCGCCATGCCGAGGCCGACCGCCGCCTTCGCCTTCAGCAGAACCGGCGGGCCGTCGAGCGCCACGCGCCGGTCGCGGCTGATCCCATGAGCGCTCAGCTGCTTTGCCGCCAAATCGCCCAGCGGGACATCGCCCCAATTGGCGTTCGACACCAGGCCATAGGTCTCGGTCATTCCGTTCAGGCGATTGATCAGGACCTCAGACGGCACCTCCTCTGCGAGGGTGTCGCGGACAACCGCAAGCACGGTCTCAAAGACGCCTTCGACGCGATGCCCGAGTTCCTCTTGGTATTCCTCGACCTCGATGATGCGGCTCATGTCGGTAAAGGTCACGAGCACGCCGTCGATTGTCTGATCCAAGGTGCGATACGGCAGGACTCGCATCAGGTAATGGGCCGTGCCGTCGCGGCGCAGGACCCGGCGCTCGCGGATTTCGCCGCTCGCGAGAACGGGTTCGATCTCGCGCTGCAGCTCGAGGTCGGCAATCTCGCTGACGATGTCGGTCAGCGGCCGCCCGCGATCGGTGTCCACGAGACTGAAGATATCCTTGATCGCCGGCGTGAAGCTTCGGATCACCAGCTGTCCGCTGAGAAACACGGTCGCGATTTGCGTGCCCTCGAACAGGTTCCGCAGATTGTCGTTGGCGCGGTCGAGTTGCTCGATCTTGCGTTGCAATTCGCTATTGGTCGTATTCAGTTCCTCGTTGATCGATTGCACCTCCTCGCGCGAGGTCTCCAGCTCCTCGTTGGTCGATTGCAATTCCTCGTTCACCGAGACCAATTCCTCATTGGCCGATTTCAGCTCCTCGAGAGCGGTCTCATACTCCTCGACCATGACTTGCAGCCGCTCGCGCGAATCGCGCAGCTCGCCCTCCATCTGCTCGCCCGGGAGCGCCGCATCGTGGCTCCCGGCCGGCAGCGTCTGCCCGTCCGCGACCGGGCTCGCGATATCGCTGAAAACGACGAGGAACAGCGGCTCGCCGTTGTGATCGGATAACGGTTCGATCGCCAGTTCGACCATCTGGACGCGGCCGTCGAACTCGATGCTGAGCCCCGGGCGACGCACCGGGCGGCGGGTCTCGACCGCCTCGGCAAGCGCGGAGTGCAGCTCAAGACGCAGCCCGCGCCGCGCCATTGCCACGACATCGCGGCTGGGCGCTCCCGAGGGCGTTTCCAGGTATTTGCCGGTGCGGGTCGAGAAATGGACGACCTCGCCGTCGCGCCTGACGACGACATGCGCCGGCGCAAACTGCTCGATCACTCGGCTTTCGACGATCGGCCGCAGCGCCGGCGCCGAGGCGGACCGCAGGAGGGGGTGCAGCTCCGCAAACAGAGGCGGCCGAGCACTTTCCGGCAGCATCAGCGGCAGTTCGGGACGGGGTTCGGCGAGGTCGCGGCGCTGCAAGATGCGATGCTTCTTGTCGAGGCTCACGAACAGCTCGGGATGTTCTGAGAGGCTCTCGGAGGTGCCCAGGAACAAATAGGCCCCCGGCCGCAGCGCAAAATGGAACACCGGCACGAGCTGGTCCTGCGCCTCGCGGTCAAGATAGATCAATAGGTTGCGGCACGAGATCAGATCGATGCGCGAAAACGGCGGATCACGGATCACGCTGTGTGAGGAGAAGACGCAAATCTCGCGCACCTCCTTGATCAGCGTATAACTGAGGCCGTCACCGTTGAAGAAGCGCGCGAGCCGCTCCTGACCGACGTTTTCGAGCATCGCCGCGGGATAGCGTGCCGCCCGCGCTACGACGAGCGCCGGGTCGTCGATGTCCGTTGCGAAGCACACGACCTTGGGGCGCGCCCGCATCGTGCTCGTGTGCTCGATCAGCAGGATCGCGATCGAATACACTTCCTCGCCGGTCGCGCAGCCGGGCACCCAAACCCGCACCGTATCGCTCGCGCCCTTGCCCGCGAACAATTGCGGGATTGCAAGATTCGCCAGCGCGGCAAATGCCTCCTGGTCGCGGAAGAACGCCGTGACGCCGATCAACAGATCCTGGAACAGCGCAAGGACTTCCCGATGGTCCGCGCGCAGACGCTCGATGTATGTCTCGACCTTCTGCAGACCGAGCACCTGCATGCGGCGCTCGATGCGGCGCAAGAAGGTGCCTTCCTTGTAGCCGGAGAAATCGTGTCCGACATCGTCGCGCAGAATCTTGCAGACCGCATCGCGCGCTTCCGCCGCTCGCTTGCGTTGCGCCTCATTGTTGCCGGTCGGCCGGATCTCCAGGGTGCGCTGAGTACGCGCATATTCGACCAGCTTGCCGGCCATCTCTTCGACCGGGAGCTTCAGATCGACCGCCCCGGAGGCAATCGCATGCTGCGGCATGTCGGGAAATCGCGGCGAGCCGTGATCGGGCTGCTGCGCGATCGTCAACCCGCCCCGCTCCTTGATCGCCTTGACCCCGAGCGTGCCGTCGTAACCGCTGCCCGACAGGATCACCCCGACCGAATTCTCGCCCAAATCCTCGGCCAGGGAGGCGAAGAACACGTCGACCGTGTTGCGCTCGCGCCGGCCGGGCGCTTGCTGCCGCAGGCGCAACCGGCCGCGCCGCAGGCTTGGCACCGCGTCCGCGGCCAGCACGTACACCCGGTTCTGCTGGACCGCCTCGCCCTCGCCGATCGCCACGACCGGCAGGACAGTCGCGCGGGCGAGAATCTCCACCAACGCGCTTTCTTGTCCCTGGGCAAGATGGGTCACGACGATAAACCCCATCCCCGGATCCGGGGGCATCGGCGCAAAAAAGGCCTGCAACGCTTCGACCCCTCCGGCCGATGCGCCGATGCCGACGACGGGAAAGCGGTTACCAGCCAAGGCGGCGTTCTCTGCTCCCTGCGATCACATTTGGAACTTGAGACGAAGCCGCACGGCCCGCAATGAATTTGTCGAGATCTTTAGCCGATTCGAAAGTTTCGCGGCGGCGAAAACCAGGAATGAGCTCGCGGCTGACCCGAGTTCAAAGCCCGCGGTTATCTTAGGTTAATGCGTCGCTTCAGCCACAATGTTAACTTGGCGTTAACGGCGGCCGTGTGGCCGGCGGGGAAGAGTGTATGTTCCTGGTCGAGATCGCCCTCCCTGACGCGGATCGCCTCGTCGAAACCGTCGAGACGATGCGGACGTGGCTCACCCGGCACAGATTGACACCGGTGAATTTCGGCTATTCGCTAACCTCCAGCCGCACCCTGTTCCGGGTCGATTTCGCGACCGAAGCCCAAGCGGTCGCATTCGTACAAGCGTTCGGGGGCATCATTATCGACCACCCGCCGCAGCAGCGCTCCGCCTGAAGGGCCGGCTGTCAGAGGGAATCCTGCGACGCCACCCCAAAGGATCAGTCGGACCTAACCTTTCGTTTAGGCGATCCAGCTATGCTTCGCACGCCGAGTTAGCACCCCTCGGCTATTTTTGCTGACACAGCCGGGGCCGCCGGGCCGGATCGCAAGTTCCGGTCCGGCACTTTTTAGGCTTGTTCAAGCTCGGCCGCGCTTTCCGGCCTAGGCGCTAGGGTGTCATCCTTCTCGTCGGCGGCGCGGGCATGCGCGGTGCTATTGCTGCGAGTAACCCGCGCGCAGAGCACGTTCCTATCTCGGCGCTGAGGTGATAGGCAGCAGCCCGATGATCCAAGTCACGGATGAGCTGGCGCTGGACGAGCGCGATATCGAGGAGAGCTTTATCCGGGCCGCCGGCCCCGGCGGGCAGAACGTCAATAAGGTGGCGAGCGCGGTCCAGCTTCGCTTCGACATCCGCCGTTCGCGATCATTGCCCGAGGGGGTGCGGGCACGGCTCGAACGGCTCGGCGGTCGCCGCGTGTCGCGAGAAGGCGTGCTGGTGATCACGGCGCAGCGCTTTCGCTCGCAGGAGCGCAACCGGGCGGATGCGCTTGACCGCCTCATCGCGCTGGTCCGGCGCGCCGCGACCCCGCCCCGCCCCCGGCGGCGGACCGCACCCAGCGCGGCGGCGCGCGAACGCCGGCTCGCCGCCAAGACGCGGCGCGCCCGCCTCAAGCAGCAGCGCGCGAGTGTTCCCGACGAGTGAGGTTGACGGGTCTGTTTGCTAGCGCATCAACGTGCCGGCGAAGCCGCGTGCAAAAGGGGTCTCGCCTGCGATGGCGTTGGTAGCGGAACAGGGTGCCTAGCTGCGGAGGCGCCGCCCGTTTGTCCCGTTCGCCTTGACGCGGTTCGCGTAGGCGGTTTCATGCAGACTGACCTCCTGCTCGGCTACGGCGACTGCGTCGCGCGCATCGGTGATCTGCGCGTCGATTTCGGCGATCGAGCGTTCGAGCTTCTTGCGGCGGTCAAGCAGCGGCTCGACAAAGATCGGAGAGCCGACGCCCGGCTTCTGGTCGATCGCGCCGGCCCCGCGCTCCTCCTCGATCTCCCAATGCAGCCGTTGCGTATCCCGCCGCAGCCGGGCCGCCAGGGCCTCGAGCCCCACGAGAAACCGGCGCCGCTCGTCGAGTTCCCAGCGATGCTGGCGAAGACGGTTGTGCAACACACGCATTAGGCAGCTCCGGCGAGGCGTTCGCTTCGCGGCCGCGATGCTCGGCGGCCCACCCCAAACTGTGGCCCCGCGGCGGCTAAGATCGGGTTAAGCCAAGGGCATAGCCAAGCGGCAATTCCGGCGTCGGGTTTCAACCCGGCCGATAATCATTTATTAACCGCCGACGGTAATAGTCGTTAAGGATGACGATGCGGCCACCCCCGGCCGGCTCGCCAGGAGGGGTTTCGCGATGCGCGTTTTGCTCGTTGAGGATGATGCCGCGACTTCCGCCAGCATCGAGATGATGCTGAAAAAGGAAAGCTTTATCTGCGATACGACGGATCTCGGCGAAGATGGGCTGGAGATCGGCAAGCTCTACGATTACGACATCATCATCCTCGACCTGCTGCTGCCCGACATGGACGGCTACGAGGTCTTGCGGCGCTTGCGGGCGGCCCGGGTGCGGACCCCGATTCTGATCCTTTCGGGTCTCGGCGAGCTCGACCACAAGATCAAGGGCCTGGGTTTCGGGGCCGACGATTTTCTGACCAAGCCGTTCGAGCAGCGCGAGCTGGTCGCCCGCATCCAGGCCATCGTGCGGCGCTCGAAGGGCCACCCGGAATCGACGATTCGCACCGGCAAGCTGCTGGTCAACCTCGACAGCCGCATCGTCACAGTCGGCGACCAGCCGCTGCACCTGACCGCCAAGGAATACGGCATCCTCGAGCTGTTGAGCCTGCGCAAGGGCACGACGCTGACCAAGGAGATGTTCCTGAACCATCTCTATGGCGGGATGGACGAGCCCGAGCTGAAGATCATCGACGTCTTCGTCTGCAAGCTGCGCAAGAAGCTGGCGCAGGCGACCGGCGGCGATCATTACATCGAGACCGTGTGGGGCCGCGGCTATGTGCTGCGCGACCCGATCGAGGCGGCCGCCGACTAGCCGCTCTTCGCGACCGCCAGGCGAAAGCTGCCCGGCTTCGCATTGAAGACGACCCGGCCGCCGAGCCTGGCCGCCAATATTCCGGTGAAATAAGCGCCCGCCGTCCGCGAGCCCACCTCGCCGACCGGAGTTGAAAGGGCCAAGGCCGACTGCACATCCGCAGAAGGACCGGCCCCCTCGCCGGTCGCATCGAGCTGCGGTCTGCCCTCCCGCTCGTCGAGCACGAGCTGTCCGCCGCGCGGCAGCGCCTCGCCGCCGATCGCCAGCATGTTGCAGGCGAGCTTCTGCCATTCGAGCGGCAGCCCCCGCACTTTCTGGCGATAATCGCAGGCGACCGAGGTCTCTTCGAACAGGGCGCTCGCCAAGCGGAATGGCGGCAAGCCCGCCAGCTCCCCGCCCGTGAACCCGTAGGCAAAGCGATAGAATTGCAGCCGCCGGTTGGCCTTGCGCGCGCTTTCGCCGACTAGCGAGACGGCGTCCTTGACGAACTCCGCGTCTTCATCGGCGAGCAATTCGGCGCCGTTGCCGATCGCGGAAACGGGGCCGATCAACTCATGGCAAAGGCGCGCGGCCAGCAACTCAAGCACGCGCAGATCGACCGCCTGGCTCATCGCCGCATGCTGGCATGATGGGAAAAGCTCGGCAACGTCCAGGCTCGCGATAAATCGGGCTTTGATTAAATTTCCGGACCGTCGAGCAGCGCCGCGGCGCGGTCGAGGTCTTCCGGACGATTGGCATTGAAAAAGGGGTCGCCGGCCGGGCCGAGTTCCGACATTCGGTCCGGAAACGGCACAACCGCAAGCCGGTAGCGGCCGGTCCAGACATCGACCTTGCGGATGCCGTCTTCGAGCAACGCGCGGCGCAAGTCTTCGCGCACGCTGACCGGCCACAAGCCGATGACGGGGTGCGGCTGCCCGCCAGACGCGGCGCAGGCCAGCTCGGCATCCTCCGCCTTTATGCCGCGCAGCAGCCGGCTGACTAGGTCGGCCGGCAGGAACGGCGCATCGGTCGGGACGCTCGCGACGAGCGGGCAATCCGGCTGGTGCGCAGCCGCCCAATCGAGCCCGGCGAGGATCCCGGCGAGCGGTCCGGCGAAATCGGGGATCGAGTCGGCGACGACCGGGAGGCCGAAATCGGCAAATCGCGCGGGATCGCCATTCGCATTGAGCACAAGGCTCGTCACTTGCGGCCGCAGGCGTCCGATGACGCGCTCCAGCAGCGAGCGCCCGCCGAGCAGCCGCAGGGCCTTGTCGCCGCCGCCCATACGCCGGCTCAGCCCGCCGGCGAGCAGCAGGCCGACGATGCTCACTTCCCCTCCCCGCCTTCGACTTCTTCCGGCAGGCTGGATTTGCGGGAAAGCCGGGGCGCCTCCTCACCGACCGCCCGCGATTCGCTGTCGAAGACGATGCGCTCTTCGCCGGCGAGCGCGACAAAGCGCCTGCCCTTGGCGCGGCCGATCAGGGTCAGCCCGGCCTGGCGCGCCAGCTCGACGCCCCAGGCGGTGAACCCCGAGCGCGAGACCAGGATCGGGATGCCCATCTGCACGGTCTTGATGACCATTTCCGAGGTCAGCCGGCCCGTCGTGTAGAAGATCTTGCCAGTGGGCGAGATGGCGTTCAGGTGCATGTAGCCGGCGATCTTGTCGACCGCGTTGTGCCGGCCGACATCCTCCATGTAGAGAAGCGGCCGGTCCTCTTCGCACAACACGCAGCCATGGATCGCGCCGGCCGCGAGATAAAGGCTCGGCGCGGTGTTGATTTTGCGGGTCAGCGCGTAGAGCCACGAGGTGCGCAGCACCGCATCCGGATCGAGCCGGACCTCCTCGAATTTCTCCATCAAATCGCCGAACACGGTGCCCTGGGCGCAACCCGAGGTCAGCGTCTTCTTCTTGAGCTTGTCCTCGAAATCGGTTTCGCGGTCGGTGCGCACGACGACCGTTTCGATCTCCTCGTCGTAATCGACGCCGATGATGCGATCGTCCGGACCCAGCATGTTCTGGTTCAGCAGATAGCCGACCGCGAGATGATCCGGATGGTCGCCGATCGTCATCATCGTGACGATCTCGCGCCCGTTCAGAAACAGGGTCAGCGGCCGCTCGGTGACGACCGCCGTCTCGATCGCCTTTCCCTCCTGGTCGATCCCCGCGACCCGGCGCGTCAGGCGCGGATCGTCCGGATCGGGCCGAACGGTGAATTCCTTCATGCCGCGATGATGGGCGCGAGCGGGTTTCCCTTCAAGGTGGCCCGAGCCATCTGTGTTAAACTGCGTCCATCCAGGAGCCGCCGATGTCCGATGTGAAGACGCTCTATGACGAGGATTTCGTCCTCTGGTCCGAGCAACAGGCCGAGGCCCTGCGCATGGTTGCTCAGGGCCGCAGCAACCAGCCTATCGACTGGGAGAATGTTGCCGAGGAGATCGGGGATTTGGCCAGATCCGAGAGGAGAGCACTCCGTAATCAAGTGCGGCGGATCATTATGCATTTGATCAAACTGGAGCACTCGCCTGCGCCCAATCCCCGCCCGGGTTGGCGCGAGTCGATCGGCGATGCGCGCGTCCAGATCGAGGATATGCTTAGCGACAGTCCTAGCCTTAAACGGGAAATTGAGGGGGTCATACGCGGCCAAACGGAGCGTGGAGCCCGGCTCGCTATCGGTGACCTTGAGGATCGAGGCGAACTGGACAGCTCGCTCGCAAGAGAGCTGAAAACCAAATCATACCTCGACCTTTTCGCGTACACGGAGGAGCAAGTCCTTGGGGATTGGTTTCCGCCTGGACCTAAGAAGCCGGCACGCCGCACCCGGCAGCCATGACCGGAACGGGGGCGACATCGGCGATGCTCCGGCCTATATAATCGGCAGGGTACGCTGAGATTTTCATGATCGACTCGTTCGGACGCACGATCACCTACCTGCGCGTATCGGTCACCGACCGCTGCGATTTTCGCTGTGTCTATTGCATGGCGGAAGAGATGACCTTTCTGCCGAAAAAAGAGCTGCTGACCCTCGAGGAACTCGACCGGGTATGCGGCGCCTTCATCCGGCTCGGCGTAAAAAAACTGCGTCTGACCGGCGGGGAGCCGCTGGTGCGGCGCGACATCATGTCCCTGTTCCGCGCCCTCGGCCGACAGATCCGGAATGGCTCGCTCGAGGAGTTGACGCTGACGACGAACGGCAGCCAGCTCGCGCGCTATGCCGACGAACTGCGCGAATGCGGCGTGCGCCGGGTCAATGTCTCGGTCGATACGCTCGATCCGGAAAAGTTCACCGAGATCACCCGCCGCGGCCGGCTCGACCAGGTGCTCGAAGGGCTTGCCGCCGCAAAGCGCGCCGGGCTCGCCGTCAAGATCAACGCGGTGGCGTTGCGCGGCGTCAACGAGGACGAGCTCGACGAGCTCGTCGCGTGGTGCGGCAGCGAAGGCTTCGACCTCGTCATCATAGAAGTCATGCCGATGGGCGACATCGGCGGCGAGAACCGGCTCGACCAGTACCTGCCGCTGTCGTTGGTGCGCTCTCGGCTGCAGCGCCGCTGGACATTGGACGAAAGCGATTACCGCACCGGCGGACCGGCGCGTTATGTGACGGTGCGCGAGACCGGAAGACGGCTGGGTTTCATCACCCCGCTGACCCATAATTTCTGCGAGAGCTGCAACCGTGTCCGCCTGACCTGCACCGGCACGCTCTACATGTGTCTCGGGCAGGAGGATGCGGCCGACCTGCGCACGCCGCTCCGTCAATCGGAAGGCGACGAAGCGGTCGAGGCAGCGATCCGGGAGGCGATCTCGCGCAAGCCCAAAGGACATGACTTCATCATCGATCGCCGTCACAACCGCCCCGCGCTCGCCCGTCATATGAGCGTGACCGGCGGGTGACCGCCGCGTCGAAATCCCAGGCTGCGGCGCGGATCGCGTTCGTGGCGTCCGAAGCCGAGGCGGCGCAGCAGGCACTTCACGAATTACGCCAGCGCTACGGTACGATCCCCCCTGAGGATGCTGCGGTCGTTGTCCCGCTCGGCGGCGACGGCTTCATGCTCGAGACGTTGCACCGGTTCATCCCGCTGCGCGTGCCGATCTTCGGCATGCATCGCGGCAGCGTCGGTTTCCTGATGAATTCCTATCGCCCCGACGATCTCCCCGAGCGCATCGCCTTGGCTCAGCCGGTCGAGCTGCATCCGCTCGACATGACCGCGATGTGCCATGACGGCACGAGAACGCAGGCCATTGCCTTCAATGAAGTATCACTGCTGCGAGAAAGCCGGCAGGCCGCCAAGCTGCGCGTCAGCGTTGACGAGATCCTACGGCTCGATGATTTGATGGCCGACGGCATCCTCGTTTGCACCCCCGTCGGCAGCACGGCCTACAACCTGTCGGCACACGGCCCCATCATCCCGCTCGGCGCCGGCGTCCTTGGCCTGACCCCGATCAGCGCCTTCCGCCCGCGGCGTTGGCGCGGCGCATTGTTGCCGCATGGCGCGCGGGTCCGCATCGAGGCGCTCGAACCCGACAAGCGGCCGGTCAGCGCCGTCGCCGATTTCACCGAGGCGCGCGATGTGCTCGCGGTCGAGGTCCACGAGAACCGCGACGTCGCGATGACGCTGTTGTTCGACCGCGAGGCCAACCTCGAGGAACGCGTCTTCAAGGAGCAGTTCCTCAGCTGACCTCAGCCGATCAGTCGAGCTTCAAGGGTTCGCCGTCGAGATCCTCGGCGCGCTCGATCTCGATCAAGACGGCATAGCCACCTTTTTTCGGATCGCGGTCCTTCTCGGGCTGGACAAGACGGCGCCATACCTCCTCGTATACCGGGCCCGATTTGTAGATCTTCGCCCGGCCGTAAAACCGCGCGATGCCGCCTTTCGGCAGAATGCCTTCCTCGCGCAATTGCGGTTTGCGGAAGTACACGGTCAGCGGCGTCCCGTCTGTCATGTTGGCGCTGGTCGAGCCTTTGCCGCGCTCCCACAGCGCGATGTGCTCGTCGTCGAACACCATCGTGCCGCCGCGCGGCGTCACCTGGGCGTAGCCATTGGGCAGCACCGAACCGAGCAGACAGACGTTGGCGGGAAAGGCGGTGTTGATGTGCGCTTGCAGCGTTTTCGGTATTTTTGCCATCAGTGTCTCCCTGTATTCGCAGTGTGATGCCTAGAGGCGCGAGCGGACAAACTCGCCGACCGCCTGCACGAGATGCGTCAGATCGGCCCGCAACCGATCGAAGCCGGGCAGCCGCTGCAAGCTCCGTTGATCCATATAGAGCGAACGGTCGACCTCGATTTGCAGGCTATGGCGGTTCTCGCGCGGGCGTCCTTGCCGGCGCACGATCTCGACACCTTTGTAACCCTCGTTGATGCGCACGTCGTAACCGAGCCCGCGCAGGAAACGAGCGACGAAATTGGTGAACTCGGGAGCGCACGTCGTGCCGTCGCGGTCGCCCAGCACGAAATCGCCGTGCTCGCCCTTGAGCCCCTCGCGCCGGTTGCCGTGTGACGGCATCGAATGGCAGTTGATGTGCCAGACCGCGCCGAATTCGTGATGGAGCCGGTCGCACGCATCATCGAGCACACTGTGGTACGGGGCGTGGTAGCGCTCGATACGCGCGAGAATGTCATCGGCGCTAAGCTTGCAATCGTATATCGGGACGCCAGGCTGCGCATGCCGCCGGACGAGGCCGACGCGGGTGATGGGGCGCGGCTTTAGAAATGGCGGCGGTGGACCGTTCAGCAGCCCTGGGTCGAGATCGTCGGGCGCGCGGTTTGGGTCGAGATAGCTGCGCGGGAACAACGCCGCGATCAGCGTGGCTCCAAGCGCCGGCGCCGCCTCGTACAGCTCGTCGACATACGCGTCCTCGGCGCGGCGCAGGACCGGCAATGGACAGCAGTAAGCGAAATCGTCGGGATAATCCGAACCGCTATGCGGCGAGTCGAGCACGAGCGGCAGCCGACTGCCATGCGGATCGCGGCGCCACAAGACGCCGGGGAGTTCGAGGCCTGCGCGCTGGCTCATCGCCTCCGGTCCGGTCACGACAGCAAGGCCGCAGCGCCCCGGTGCAAGCAAAATTGCCCCGGTCGCTGCGGTGCGTTGTCATCGCATAGCGAGGCCTTGGAGGGAAGCGAGAAGCCGCCACCGCCCGCGGCGGCAGCGGCTTCTTATGCCGGAGAATGCTGTGAGCTAGCGCTGAGCTGCGGAAACGAGACGAGCAAGACCGAAGAACTTCTCGGGGTCTTGCGGCTCGCCGTTGACGAGCACCTCGTAGTGGACGTGCGGACCGGTAGCCCGGCCGGTGCTGCCGAGAAAGCCGATCTGCGTATGGGCGACAACCCGCTGGCCGACCGATACGGTCTGGCGGTGGAGGTGAGCGTAGCGGGTCGATATGCCGTTGCCGTGATCGATCTCGACGACCTTGCCGTAATCGTCGCGGTAGCCGGAATAGGTGACGGTGCCGGCGGCTGTCGCATAAACCGGGGTCATGTACGGCGCGCGAAGATCAACTCCGGTATGGAACGACGCGCGGCCGTTGATCGGATCGCCGCGCACGCCGAACGGGCTCCCCAGCTCATAACTCTCAAGCGGGGCGGAAACCGGCAGCGCCTTTACGAGGGCGTGAAGCGCGGCGATCTTCTCCGGGCTCATTGCGGCGGCTGCGTTTGGGCCGGCCGAGACCGGGATGAACGGGCCGCCTTCGCCTTGGTTGACCCCGAGTTGCGCGAACATGCGCTTGACGTCGACCCCGGCCGAGGCAAGCACTCGCTCGATCTGCGTGAAGGCGCCGCGATCGACGGGGGCCGCGGGTGCCGCGGCAACCCGCGGCGCTTCCGCTCGGACCGGTTCGGCATTAGGCGCGCCGGGCATCACGACGGCAACCTGGCGGGGCTGCTCGGTCGCGGGGATCGGAGCGACAGCCGGCCTGATGGCTACTGCTGCCGCAACCGCCGCCGGAGCCGGTGCGGCCTGGGCGACCGGACGCGGCGCCTGCCGGGATTGCAGCAGCGACAGCCTCTGCTCGAGCTCATTGACGCGCGCGCGAAGCTGGTCGCGCTCGCTCGCGGCCTTATCGCGCTCGGCGCCGAGCTGCTGCAGCTTTTTGTCGAGGCTGCTCTGGGCCGGCGACTGCTTCGCTTGCCCGTCACCAGGTTCGGCCGTTTCCCTGCTGAGCCGTGCGAACAGTGTCGCACGCTGTGCATCCGCCAGATGCAGATCGCGCTGGGCCTGTTCGAGCGCTCGCGTCAATTGCGCGGCGCGGTCGGACTTGCCCTGGTCAGATGCGGCGGCCTGCTGCCTCGCTTGATCGTCCAGGGTTTGCATCCGGGCTTGCGCCGCGGCCATGTCGTTGCGCAGACGGTCCAGCGTGTTCTGCAGCTCGGCATTGGTGTGCTCGGCGCGTTCCGCTGCCGCCCGTTCGACTCCAGCGAGGTGCTTGTAATGGAGATAACCGACGCCGGTATAGACCGTGGCTCCGAACGCGATCACGACGGCGGTGCAGACCGTCACCGGTCCGCCCCGGGCGAGCACAGAATCGATGGCGCTCCTCGTCATGCCGAGGCCGTGATTCGCCACCGTCCTCAGCGCACCCTTGGAGGCGCCGAGCGCTCGTTTTGCAACGCTGCGAAGCGTTCTATTTTCCGGGAAGAGTTCACTTCCCCCGCGCAGCAGATCGGTCACTCTGTTCCCCCACACAGTGTCCGCGCCCGGGATGTCCGGCGCAAAACGCCGACCCGGGCTGCTGAAACAATTTTGGAAGCCGCCGCCGTATGCTCTGAAGGCCGGATGCTCTCGGATCTTGAACCCGAGCGGGCTTCCGGCTCCCCACCCCGCATGATCGGCGGGCGGCATCCCCCAACGCACGCCGACCCTAAACCGCGATTCCAGGTGGCGCAACAGAAAATCTCGTATCAGGCGAACCTTTTTCCCTGTAATTCCGGCAAAGGCGAACCGCTCCGGGTATTTGGGGCAGTTAAGACATAGTTAAGATTTCGGCAGAAATACCGGATCGATTATTAGAGATTGCCCAAATCTGAGCGATTGCTGACTCGATCTGCGGGATGTATTGGCAGCAACGGGGAACCCGCTCACGGGGATTGGCGAATTCAGATTGGATAGTCTGAACAGCGCGACATATCGGCAACAGGGACGTTGCAGATCGGCAACGCCGGTATTGTGCGCCGCGGTCAGGCCGGGATCGGCATCTCCGGCTCCGACCGCTCTTCCGGTGCAAATTGAGTGCGATAGTAATCGGCAAACACGCCGCCGCGCCGCAGGAGATCGGTGAAGGTGCCGTCCTCGGCGATGACGCCATCGCGCAACACCAGGATCCGATCGCAGCGGCGCACCGTCGACAAGCGGTGCGCGATAATGAAGGTCGTACGGCCTTCCATGAGCCGCTCGATCGCCTCCATGACCAGCGCTTCCGTTTCGACGTCGAGCGCAGAGGTCGGCTCGTCGAGGATCAGGATCGGCGCGTCGCGCAGCAGTGCGCGGGCAATCGTGATACGTTGTTTTTCGCCTTCCGACAGCGTGACGCCGGCCTCGCCAAGCTGCGTCTGATATCCCTCGGGCAATCGAAGGATCGTGTCGTGGATGCGCGCCAGCCGGGCGGCTTTCTCGATGGCGCTTTGATCGGCGCCGGGCCGGCCATAGGCGATATTGTCGGCGACCGACAAGGGAAAGATCAACGGCGGCTGCAACACCATGCCGATCTGCCGCCGCAGCGAGGCGAGCTGATATTCGCGGATGTCGGTCCCGTCGATCGTCACACTGCCGCGCGTCGGATCGAAAAACCGCGGCAACAGGCCGAGCAGCGTCGATTTGCCGGCGCCCGTCGGGCCGACGATCGCGATCTTCGAGCCTGGCTCGATGCGAAGATCAATTTCCTTCAGCACCGGAGTCTCGGGGCGATACCGAAAGCTGATATCGCGCCACGCGATATCGCCCCGCGCACCGCTGGGCGGGAATTGCCGTGGGCCGCTCTTGAGGTCGGCTTCGGTCTCCAAGACCTCGAAAACCCGGCTCGCGCCGACCCGGGCGCCGGCGATCAGTCCCCAGCTCTGGGTAATCTTGTTGATGGGGTCATAGAGTTGCGCCAGGTACGAGATGAAGATGATCAGCTGCCCGAGCGAGAGCGTGCCCGACATGACCGCCCGCGCACCCGCGTACACGACAACCGCCGTGCCGCCAGCAATGACGACGCTGACCGCACCGGAATAGAGCGTCTGCCAGTTGTAGAGCCGCAACGTCGCGCGCAGACTCTCCCGGCTGGCGCCCATGAACCGGCGGTGCTCTTCCTCTTCCTTCGTAAAGGCCTGCACGACCTTGATCGCCGCGATGCCCCATTGCACGAGCGAATAGACCCGCGCGTCGGCGTCGCGCACCTCGGTGGCGACCTCGATGATCTTGCGGTTGAACAGCGAGATCAGCGCGAACAGGATGGGCACGACGGTCAGTGCTAGCGCGGTCAGCAGCGGATCCATCGGAAACAGCACGATCAGCATGCCGCCGAGCAGGATCACAGCCGAGAGGATCGGCAGCACGCCATTCATGATCATCGTCTGAACGGCGAAGCTGTCTGCGGTGATGCGGTACATCAGATCGCCGACTCGCTGGCGGCTGTGATAGGCCAGCGACAGGCGCTGCAGATGCGCATAAAGGTCGCTGCGCAGATCGTTGACCATGTTCTGGCCAACCCGGATGGTCGTGTAGTTGTGCAACAAGGTCAGGACGCTGGCGCCGAGATTGACCAGCACGAGCCCGATGCAGGCGACCAGCAGAAGCACCCCTGGCGGTAACGACAACAGGGTCCCAAGCGGGCCGCCGAACGGAGCCGGCTTGCCCCCCAGCACGTAGTCGATGACGATCTGCAGCGGCCATGGCTTCAACAGCTCGAAGCCAGCAATCAGAAAGACCTGGCCAAGGGCCCAGGCGACCTGCCAGCGATGCGCCTTCAGATAGGGCAGGAACTTGGCGACCATTGCGGGTTCTCTGCGAGCGAACGGGGGATGGACCCGCTTGCCGCCTCAGACCGCCCGCGGTGCCCCGATCGGCCGCGGCGCGCGCCCGATCGGATCGGCAGGGATCAGATGGGCCTGTTGCGCGACCGCCTCGACGATGCGGTGCATCAACTGCCCAAAGGTAGCGAGCTGCCATCCCACAACGCAGAGGTTAACAACCCCGAGCGCAAAAAAGATCAATGCGACAATCGGCGACCCCAGGATCAAGCCCACCGCGGTAAGCGCCGCGCAGGCGCGCAAGACCAGGCGAGCGGGGCTCGACAACCGCATCCCACAGCGCACCCGAAGCAGCCGCTTCGGTCCGCCGTGGTTCTCGGCGCAGACGGTGATAAAGGCACGGCTCCACAGCCCGCGGGAGATCTTCAGGTCCCATTTGCTCCAGCCGGTGTCGGGCACGACGAAGTATTTCTGCGGTAACAGGAAATCCATCAGCCCGGCGAGCAGAGCTTCCTTTTCCGCGCCGAGCTCGTTCCAGTAGGACAGCGTGAACGCCCGCGCCCGCCAGTCCATGCGAGCCCGCTGTTCAACCTGCGGAAGCCCGACGTGATCCTGCGTCTGCATCGTCTTGAAGCGCCATTTGAGGCGCTCCCAGCCGCGCAGCAGCGGGCCGAGATAGATCAGAAGGGCCACAAGGGCGCGCGCCTTGAGGCCGGCAAAGCGCTTGTCGATCGGCGCCTGCAGCGCGCCATTGACGCACATCGCCCAAGTGGCGAGTAGCGGCACGGTCAAGAGCCAGAACCAGCCGCCGGCGATTATCCCCGCGGGCGCCATCAGTAATGCCGCAAGACTCCATTCGAAGGTCAGGGGCAAGAGCGAGGTCAGCGAAGACGGCGGCTCGTACATGGTCTGGAACAGACCGCGCCCGAACACCCCGGAATAGATGACCGGCTTGCGCGACAGGAGGAGCGCGGCCGACAGGTCGCCATAGATCCGCCCGAGCCACTTGGCTTGCCCGAGCAGGTTGAAGCGGAACGGATGCTTGGCATAAACGAGGGCTTCGGCTTTGCCGTAGCCGCGCTGCTGCTTCAGATAGGCATCGACCGTATTGCGGCGGAAATGCCAGACGATGGCTGCCGGGCTGAAACCGATCGTGTAGCCGGCATCCTGAAAGCGCCAGCAGATGTCGACATCGTCGCCGGCCGCGCGATAGACCGGATCGAAGCCGCCGAGCGCGAGCAGCGCATCGCGCCGGAACGCCATGTTACAGCCTGCGATATGCTCGGCGACCTCGTCGCTTATCAGGACATGGGTTGGCCCGCCGGGCGACACCGCGACTGCGGCCGGCACCAGGCTGTCTTCCGGAGGCGGGAAGTTGGGGCCGCCGCAGGCCGCGAGATTGCTCGTTTCCATCTTGGCGACGAGATAGGTCAGCCAGTCGGAATCGGCGACGCAGTCGCTATCGGTATAGGCGACGATTTCGCCGGTAGACGCCTCGGCGCCGACATTCCGGGCGACACTGAGGCCCTTGTTCGGCTGGCTGATGATCCGGCAAAAGGGAAACCGCTCGGCGATTTCGAGGGTCCGGTCGGTCGAGCCGTCGTTGACGACGATGACCTCGTAATCGGGATAGTCGAGGGTCTCCAGAGAGGCGAGGCACGCTTCCATGGTGCGCTCGGCATTATACGAACAGACGACGACCGAGACGCGTGGGTAGCGCGGCAAGGGTGGCGGTAGCATTCCCTTGTAGCGCCCGGAGACTTCGTAAAATGCCGGTTTCGGCTGGCGCTCTCGGTCGACCATTCCGAAGGCCCAATCCTCGATCGCGTGCCCGCCCGTGAACCATTCGTCGGTCCAGGCGAAGACAAACGTCCCCGCGACGCCGGAGGAAAACGCGGCCCGCACTTGCCAACCCAGAATACGGGCCTGCTCGTCCAGGCCGTTGCGCATCGAATCGATGCCGAACTCTGTCAGGACGAGCGGCTTGTCGACGGCGAGGTTATGCAGCCGCGCGATGTATCGGCGGAACGCGGTTTCGTCGTGCAAATAGACGTTGAAGCAGAGGAAGTCGGTGAAATCGATCGTCAAATACTCGGTCGAGGGAAAGTTGGCGTAACTGACGAGAACACCGGGATGTTCCCGGCGCACCAGCGCGACCAACTCTTTCAGGAACCGCCGCACCTCGTCCGCGCCATGCCAGCGGATCATGTCGGGCGGAATCTCGTTGCCGACGAGATAGGCAAAGACTGCAGAATGCCGGCCGCAGGCACGCACGCCGCTGACGATGACCTCCCTGACCTGGGCCTGGATTGCTGCGTCGTCGAGAAACGCCACGTGCTGCGCCCAGGGCAGTCCGACGAGAACCTTTAGCCCGGCCCGCTCCGCGGCATCCAGCAGCCACAGCGGCGGCACGGTGAAGACGCGCACGGTATTCGCCCCGGCGCTGCGCATCAGCGAAAAGTCGCGCTCGACGACGTCCATTTCCGGGAACTGCGCGCCGTGGCTGCCCGTACCGAACGGGCCGTAAGTCACGCCCTTGATGAAATGCTTGGTCTCGCCGCTGAAGAAAAATTTGCCGTGAACCCGGACATCGCCGACCACCGCAACAGGCGGGTTTGCTAGGACTTGAGCGGTCGCCGGCGCCTCCGTCGCCGCGCTGTCGCTGTCGATCGCGCTCATCTCGCCAGCTCCCGCGTTGCGTAGCGCCTCAATGGGTTGAAGATCGTCGGCCGCTGCGTAATCGCCGAATTTATCAGTCATTTTGCGTCCAGAACCAAGTGTTTAGCGGTGGAGACCGGGCAGGTCGGTCGCGTCACGGTTGCGATGGTGGGTTGCGCTGCTCCCAGGCCAGAGCCGTGCGGATGATCGTATCGAGGTCGGAATGTCGCGGTTGCCATTGGAGGCGTGCCCGGGCCAGAGCCGGGTCGGCAACAAGCTCGGGCGGATCGCCGGGCCGCCGCGGCGCTTCGTGGGACGGTACTGGCCTTCCGGCGATCCGCTCGACCGCCGCGATGACCTGGCGCACCGAACAGCCCTGCCCGGTGCCGAGGTTAAGCGCTGTGCTCTCTCCGCCGGCGGCCAGATAACCGAGCGCCCGCACATGGGCGTCGCCAAGATCCGACACATGGATGTAGTCGCGAACTGCCGTGCCATCAGGTGTCGGGTAGTCGGTGCCGTAGACCTGGACGGGGTCGCCGGTGCCGAGCGCGGCCCGCAACACGCGCGGGATCAAATGGGTTTCGGGATCGTGATCCTCGCCGATCTCGCCCTCGGGATCGGCCCCCGCGGCATTGAAATAGCGCAACGCCGCATACCGCATGCCGTAGGCAGCGCTGTACCAATGCAGCGCCCGTTCGATTGCGAGCTTGGTCTCGCCATAGGGATTGAGCGGCGCCTTCCCGGTCGTCTCGGTGATCGGCAACGCGTCCGGAACGCCGTAAACCGCGCAGGTCGACGAAAAAACGATTGTCGAGACAGCCGCTTCCCGCATCGCCGCCAGCAACGCGAGAGTACCGCCGACGTTATTGCGGTAATAGGTTTCCGGGTCCGTCACGGATTCGCCGACATAGGCAAAAGCCGCGAAATGCATGACTGCGATGACTTGATGCGCCTTAAGTGCCGCGATGAGCCGCGCGGAGTCATGGAGATCGCCCTGGATCAGCGGACCCCAGCGCACGGCTTCACGGTGCCCGCGCGACAGGTTGTCATAGACGACCGGCCGGTAACCGGCCTTGGCCAAAACCTTGCAGGCATGACTGCCGACATAGCCGGCTCCGCCCGTGACGAGGATCGATTGTAACATCCGGCGCCAACCGCCTGCTGTTGCGGCATCCGAGGAATAACGGCGGATCGGCGCGCTCTCTTCCGTCCGAGACGGGGTGCGTCAGCTCGCCGCGCCCCGCAATGCCGGAATAAGGCGGGTGCGGGTGCGTTTAGGGCTGGGTTGCGTCCATGATGCTCCGGCCGCCGCAATCGGATAGAATGGGGCCATAATCGCAGGCTATTCAACGCCGCTCTGTTAGAATGGGATCAATGGTGGCAAACCGGTTCGAAACAGGGAGTTCGCGCCGATGCGCATAGCGATGATCGGCACAGGATATGTCGGCCTGGTCTCCGGGGCGTGCTTCTCGGAATTCGGCGTCAACGTCACCTGCGTCGACAAGGATGCCGGCAAGATCGAGCGGCTGTCGCGCGGCGAGATGCCGATCTACGAGCCCGGCCTGGATCAACTGGTGGCCAGCAACATGGCGGCGGGTCGGCTGAGCTTCTCGACCGAGCTGAAGCCGGCAGTGGCGGGGGCCGATGCGGTGTTCATCGCGGTCGGGACGCCGTCGCGGCGCGGCGACGGACACGCCGATCTGAGCTATGTCTTCGCTGCCGCGGCTGAAATCGGCGATGCGCTACAGCAGAATGGCGATGAGCGCACTGTTGTCGTCACCAAATCGACCGTGCCGGTCGGCACCGGACGCCGGGTCGAGCGCATCCTGCAAAAGGCCCTGCCGGCCGGACGCTTCGATGTTGCGTCCAACCCCGAATTCCTGCGCGAAGGTTCGGCGATCTCCGATTTCATGCGCCCCGACCGGGTCGTGATCGGCACCGGGAGCGAGCATGCCCGCGCGGTGCTGAGCGCCCTCTATCGGCCGCTTTATCTGTTCGAAACGCCGATCGTCTTCACCGCGATCGAAACCGCCGAGCTGATCAAATACGCAGCCAATGCCTTTCTCGCGACAAAGATCACCTTCATCAACGAAATGGCGGATTTGTGCGAGGCGGTCGGCGCCGACGTCCAGGACGTCGCTCGGGGCATCGGGCTCGACGGCCGCATCGGCCGCAAATTCCTGCATGCCGGCCCGGGTTTTGGCGGCTCCTGTTTCCCAAAGGACTGCCAGGCGCTGGTGCGGACCGCCGAGGAAGTGAAGGCGCCGCTCGCCATTGTTGATACCGTGTTGCGCGTCAACGACGCCCGCAAGCGCAGCATGGCCCGCCGCATCGTGGAGGCCTGCGGCGGCAGCATCGAGGGCCTCACCTTGGCGGCTCTCGGCCTGACCTTCAAACCCAACACAGACGACA
>Ga0185299_10000793_pt1 | contig 75826 bp, 89 predicted proteins | sample PaiPotPPA55metaG_FD_128002 | JGI IMG/M metagenome (GOLD analysis project Ga0185299, IMG submission 128002) | Iron sulfur acid spring bacterial and archeal communities from Banff, Canada, to study Microbial Dark Matter (Phase II) - Paint Pots PPA... ...
GGTCGCCCGCTTCCTTGATCCTGACCGACACCTTTTGAAGTGCATCAAGAGGATCAACTCTCAACGAGCCGGCGCGCAAAAAAGCCCAGTAGCTTGATTGGTCAAGCGAGCCTCGCTCCCAGCGCAGCCCGTCAATGTAGCTTAGCCAACGCTCAGCGGTCCCAGTTATGGAGCTCACCGTCTTTGGTCACTCCGTCCGGTTTCCTTTTTTGTTAGCCGCAGCGACAGGTAGGTCTTGCCGTTCTTATCCTTGCGCCCCCAAAGGGCAGCAGAAAAGTGGCCGGAGCCTTGGACCTCGATTTCGCCGGCATAGTCAGGCCTTTTTTCGTTTCCCTCTTTGGCCTGTCTGAAGAGAAGGCAATGATTTGGCTGCGGGACAAATTGATCGCTCATCGTGGCGGTTCCTCCGGTTGTTCGGGGGCGCCGAAGAAAGCCTGTGCGACTTCTGCCGAACCAGTCAGAGCTTTCTGCGACAGCACGGCAAGCCTTGGCATTAGGCCAATAAAGCTTTGCACCTGCTCGCTGCTTGCTTTGCCTTGTTCCATTAGCCCCGCGCAGGCTTCCACCTTCTTAGTGAGATCAAGCATCCGCTGCCCGAACTTCCCCAGAGTAAGGTGATCAGTGATTTGAAACTTCTCCAGGGCCTCGACTTCCCTCCCGACGCGCTTGAGGTATAGATCGACTCTCCAGGTCATAGCGTCGCCTCCTGCTTGCTAGAACGCGCTTCCCGGCCGCACAATTGACTGGCTACTTGGTCGAGGTAGCTCCAGCTAAGAAAACGCGACCTCGGGAGCCGGTAGCAACGGTACCACCGATAATGAGCCTTGGCCTGTTTGAGCAAACGGCGAGCTGCAGGACCGCCTTCGAGGCGGGTAATTTCGGCCGATAGGTAGTTGATTCGCGCCTCGACCCATGGATCGGTTGACTTCTCGCGTTGTGGTGACTTGCCAATCGATGCAGCAGCCGCTACGGTCAGGCTGTCATTGTCGTTATCAGATAGATTGTGAAGAAGCGGCGTCGCGGGTGCGGCGCCCTTCCTTCGAAGGGGTCGATTTGTTGCCATAATCTCACGCGCTGACCCCCTCCTGCATTGACGCGAGAAATTTTTCGAATGACGGGCGATCGATGAATCGCACTCCGCGATTTTTCCCTGGCGGATTTACGCTCCAGTGTTTGAAACGGCCTTCCTCCATCCAATTGTAAATAGTGCCGATACTGCACGGGACCAGTTGAGCAGCTTCTTTGGGCCTGAGTCGCGGCCGGTTTTGGACTCGAGCCGCTGAACTAGATTTATTCATTAATTTCACGCCCAAACGACTATAGCTGTTACCAACTAATCGCTTGCCTTAGGGTCAGATTCCTAAAGCAACTATGGATCACTCGGCAACCAGGAAAGACCGTGTTCCGCGCAGAGCTTGCTGACATAACTCGCTATGTTAGCAAGTTTCCAAGGCCTCTTTAGATTTGACTCTTCCCGTGATTCCCGAGCCAGCTCTTCTATCTCCAACCATACTCTCAGCAGCTCTCTCTCTGTCTCTCCGTGAGTCGGTGGTTCCTTCTTTTGTTGCGTCAGCCTGCATACCGCCGCAATAAACATCACGTGCTTACCTGACGCTTCTGCCACGGGCTTTTTCGTAAAAGGGTGAACTCCTTGCTTATCAGAAAAAGCGACTCGCCGCGCTGCTTCCAGGTCCCGAACAAATCTATCAATCAGACGCTGAGCACCGGCCTTGCTTGGCTCCCTAAGGATAGACTCGATACGTTTTATAATCTGAGCGTCGTCCCGAAACTTCTGAGGCTGCCGAGGCGTTAGAAGGTCTTTCAGCTGCCGTACTTCCTCCTTCAGCTTGTCACCGTCAAAGGCTTTCAATCCTTTTGCCCTCGCCTTCATCGAAGGGCGCCCGTTTGTGTCTGGTCGCTGGATCGCAGCAAAGCTGCCCGTCTTTTTGTCAAGAATGATGCAGCTCGAACCAATTGCCCTCCAGGCGCCTAGCGGATCTTTTATTTGCTCTTCCGTGAGCTTTTGCCCAAAGATGACCGTGCCGCTGGGCCGCCCCAGTTCAACGACCGTATACGGAAGCTCGGCGCCCTTATTGAGCTCGTCCATTATGCCTTTGGAAGTCTAGGGATCAGAGCCACGGCCGCTTTGATCAAATCCAGATTTTCATGCGTATATCGGTCGATGACGCCGCCACGGGCGTGGTTCGTAACCCGCCGCTGGACCTCCTTGATGGCCTCAGAGTTGAATACCGAGCTCGCTGCAGTGTGGCGGAAACTGTGAAAGGTCAGCGAACGCACCGAGCGGCCCTTACCCTTCTTTTCCCTCAAGACTCTGCCGGCGACTCCCGCGCGGCTCATCAGCGCGTCAAATTGCTTCGACAGACCGTTACGGCCCGCGCCGCTTCGATTGGCCAACGTCGGAAAAAGGAAAGCATCCGTCTGTTCTGGCACCGCCTGGCGGGGCAGCCCGGTCAACCAGTCCAGAAAATCAGGATGAATGCCGACGAGCGCCTGGCGCTTGGTTTTACGCTCTCGGAACGTCACAACTCCGTTTTCCGTGTCGATAGCGTCCCAACGAAAATTGCAGACATCTTGAAGCCGCGCCCCGGTGCCGTAGGCCAATAGAATTGCGCCCTTCCAGTCGCCTTCCGCGACCTGCAATAGCCGGGCGACCTCTTCGGCGCTAAAGGGGTCTTTGACCGTCGAGTCGTTAGGCAGCGGATCGGTCGCCCCAACGGGGTTGTACCGGATTTTTCCAAGCTTGCGCGCCTTCTCGAAAGCCCCTGAGAGATACTTTCGCACCAGCTTATTCACCGTGCCGGCGCTGCGGCCATCCTGCCGCATATGATCTACGAAAACATCGATATCCTTTTCGGTTATGCTCTCAATGGGCGCGTTCGCGCGGACCCCTAGAAATTCCAAAAACTCTCTGACGGCTTGCTCGTAGCCGAGCCGGGAAGCTTGACTGATGTTTCGCTTTCCTTTTAGCCAGCCCTCGAGCCAATTCTTGACTCGAATCGTCTCGATTTTCTCGAGACCGGCACTCCGAAGCGTGTCATTGAATAAATCGACAATTCGTTGGGTGGAAATTGTCCCGTTCCGACGTTCCTCCTCGGCACGCTGCAGACCCAAGGCAACCTTTTCTGCCGCTCTCTTATCGGTCAGCTCGGTCGAGACCCTCTTGCGGATGCCCTCAGCGCTTGTGTAACAGGCGTACCAAAAAGGCGATTTGCCCCGCGAATCTTTGTTGACGCTAGCCATATTGGTCATAACATATAGTCGTCACATTCAATGAATTCAATTAATTCTTTTAAATGTTAACCTACAGTGGAAAAGGCACTTACCGAGGGACAGAGAAAGATTCGGCGGTTCGATTCCGCCCCTAGCCATTTTCAACGCCGAGACGTAGATCATAGAGCTCTTCCTAAGCGGGCTCAGGCTCACTAACGCGATAACTAACACTGCGGCCTCCTCCCTCATTCTGAACGAGAATCCCTCGTTGCACCAAGTCCTTGATGTCTCGAAGCGCCGTATCTTCGGAGCATTTGGCAATTCTTGCGTATTTGGACGTCGAAAGTTTCCCTTCGAAATTGTCTAACAGCAAATTGATCACCTTTCGTTGCCTGTCGTTGACCTTTCCTTTGTTGAATTTATCCCAGACTTTCGACTTTCGAAGCACCTCGGCTAGATCATGCTCGGCGTTCTGGATCGAACGCGCAAGGCAACCGAGAAACCATTCGAGCCAAAGGGTGATATCGACCGTTCCCCTCTGACTGGATTCCAGCTCATGGTAGTATTGTTTTCTTTCGGCTTCGATCTGCGCGGACGCGCTATAGAAACGCTCAGATGTTTTTTCGGCTCTCGCAAGACCCAGGTCCGCGATCGCTCTAGCAATACGCCCATTTCCATCCTCGAACGGGTGAACGGTGACAAACCAAAAGTGGGCGACCCCGGCTTTTAAGACTGGGTCGATGTTATCGGGGTTATTAAACCAGCCCAAGAACACCGACATTTCGTGCTCAATTCGCTCAGCGACCGGCGCTTCGAAGTGAACGCGTTCATTGCCCATTGGACCAGAGACAACTTGCATCGGGTCGGACTCTTCGGTACGCCACGCACCCACTCTGATTCGCCGCATTCGACTTCGCCCTGTCGGGAAAAGTGCTGCATACCAGTCAAACAATCGTTCCTTGGTGAGAGGCTCAGAGTATTTCTGGGTCGCATTTAGCATCATCTCAACCACGCCTTCGACATCTCGGCTTGCGTGTGACGTGCCCCCTGCATCCATCCCTAAACGACGGGCAATCGACGAACGAACATCTTCGACGTTAAGCGTTTCACCCTCGATAACACTGGTTTTCACAACCTCGGTCGTGAGCGCCTTCAGATTAGCCTCAACCCGAAGTTCGAAACCCAACCCTTTCATTTGACCCAACAGCATACCTTGCCGATATCGGACATCAGACAAAGGCTTGGTAAGCCTTGCATTGTCCCATATCAGCTCGGGCCATTCTTTGGTTTCATGAATATAGGCCATTATTCGCCGCAGATTGTGCGGTGAATATGGGCCTATCCGCCGCAGATGCAATACATTCACCGCGGATTTTGCGGTGAATAGCGCTCTTATTCGCCGCAAAAGTGTCTCGCAAAATAAACCGGTGAGGCATCGGCAGGGTTTCACAAACACGTGAAAGCCAGTTAACTTCTAAAATTAGACACAATTTTGTTAAGAAAATCGGTAGAGCGCAGCCTCGCTTCCGCCTACGGCGCGACAGGTAGTGAGGCCGATTCGGCCGGAGACTGAATCGGCGCGGTGAGTCTAGCGACCCTTGCTAACTAAGGGCCCAACGTCGGGTAGGCGACAGGGCTGTGGTGCCCGTTTACATCTACGGCACGCACACCGATGAGGAAGTTGTCCTTTGCAAAGAAGGAGAACGAGACGCTCATCACGTTGCCGACGGGGATGACGTGAGTCCAATCGGGATCGTCCGTTTCGCGCCATACTACCTCATACCCGGCAAGACTGGGGTCGGTCCCCAGATCCCAGCTCAGATTCGTTGAGTTTTCGTTTGACGGCTCGCCGAGCGACAAAACTACATTTTTCGGTGTACCAGGTCCCTGGGCGAGCGACCATGCGGTCGCAGCATTGACGCGGGCCACGCGCGCGAGAAACCCGAAATGCAGAAACGACACGAGGTCGCCGAACTGGACACCGTTTACTACTTGAACGTTCACACGTTCGTGGTTGAAGTTCTCATTCGGCTCCGTGAATCTGGCGGCAGGGAATCCCTGTCTCTGAAACGCAATTTGATCGCCTCCGTAATGGTACCGGTCGCGCCGGTTGATCAGCCAGATGAACATGTCAGTCGCGCCATTTTCGCCGACCGATTTGGCGAACCGGCCAAGCTCGCGCGACGAGCTGTCGTTCTCGTTACCTATAGACTGAGCCAGTGATATTTCTGCGGGTGTTGCTGCCGTCGGCACGCCTTCCGTGGAGAGCCTGATCTGATAAGGGTCCGGAGTGCCATCCTGCGCGGTGCTACTGCCGACCGTATCGACGTTTAACATGCCCTCGACGTCAACGCTTGCGGCGTTCAATTGCGCAGCCTCGAAGGTAGAACCATAAAGGCCTTGCTCCTCCCCCCCGACCAAAGAGAACAGGATCGTCGCGTTCGGCTGCACGTTGGCCATGACTCGCGCAAGTTCCATGACCACTGCGACGCCCGATGCGTCGGCGTCTGCCCCCGGCGAGTCGGAGGTGAAGTCCAAGACATCGGTGACGCGGTCATCGATGTGAGCCAAGATGACGTATGTACGATTAGGGGAAACCGATCCCGTGAGGGTGGCGATGACGTTTGTGATCGTCGTCGGCACCGGAATGTTCGAGGACACTGGTTGTACAAACGTCTGCTCCTGAACCGTCATGTGGCCGCCGGAGGCGGCGGCATACGTCTGGAGCTGCTGAAACACCCAGGCGGTCGCCGCCCCTATGCCGCGGACCGGGTCGGTCTGACTTGAGGAAGTGTGCCTCGTACCGAAGTTCACAAGCATCTGGACCGTAGCTTTGAGCTGATTCTGATCGATTTGATTTAACAGGTGTCGCAATTGGTTGTCTGGTGCCTGCGGCTGGTATGGTTTGCTTGGCGGAGTACCGACGCGAACTGGCTTGGGAGGGGGATTGACCTGTTGTGCGCGGGCGTTTCTTGGCATGGCCCAAAGCAGGGCGACGGCGATAAGTAAGGCGTGCAAAAGCGCCCTCCAATTTGAGGCGATGCTGGTGTTCATAACTCTCGTTCATTCTGGCGGTCAGCGTGAAACCGAAAATTGTTGCTTGGCTATAGCTCCTCTAGGCTTTCTGCCTAGAGCTCTCCAGGCCAGGGGGACCTCGACGAGACTAGTAAAGTAACCCCTTCTTTACAAGGAATTTGCCTACGTAGTTTCGCGGTCTGGTTCGCCCATTTGAAAATCGAGCTGCGCCGAAAACGTCGTCAAGACGGTGCAACCAGATACGGAACTATGACGGCCATGCGACGTCCCTGCCTTCCCGACAAAGAACGCTCCGGGACCAAAGCTTTTCCCTTGCTCAACGAAGTCTCCCAAGACAACAAAAACGGTTTCATCGGCTGCGGCATGCCAATGTCGGGGAATCGTCGCGCCCATTCCATTGGGGTCTCCATTGGGGTCGGGTCTATACATTACACAAAATGGGTTCAGTTTTCGGCCCACTGGTGGCACAAAAATCCGGATGGTTGGACCGACGCGGATTGATTTCCCCGGAGCCTGGTATCACGTACGCAACCGCGGTATCAAGAAGTGGTTGATCTTCCGCTCACGACCCAGTGTAATGTATAGACGCGACCCCGATGCGTTGCCCCTTTGGCGCCTCAGAGTATTGGGCCGGTCACGTCTTGAAAAGCCTAAATCATTCAGCGCCGTGCCAGCGGGAACTAACGGAAACGAGGGTTCGACTCCCTTCACCCGCTTAACTTTGCTGATCATCAACGCGTTACAACGAAGCGAGGTCAAGAGTTTTGCTGAGTCGGAACAAGTGCTTATTGCTCGTGTTCGTTCACTATCGACGAAACAACTAGCAAGCTATATATTGCCGACTGCCCCGGGCCTCTTATGGACCACCCTTTTGACAGGCTTTCGATCAAGGACGGACAACTCGTTCTAAAAACTCCAACTGGCAGCGCTCCGTACATGGACACTGAATCAGTTAAGATCGTGCGCAAGGTTAAAGCGGAAGTCGTCGAGGAACCCATCGGGTACGGGAAATTCTCCTTTGAGTTGAGCGCGCCTGCCGATTCTGTCTGGCAAGAACTGTTCTACAAGAACGTCGCTCTCAATCGCGACGCTGCGCCAAGTTTCTACGGCAAACTTTTGGTAATCGTCTGTGACCCAATGAACGTCGAGGCTTACCATCAGAAGATCCAAATGGCCATAGAGAGAACAGATCAGGTCTATAAGAGCGAAAGACAAAACGTCATAGCTCGGGTCCAACAAGAAATGGATAAAGCGGCGATGGCAACGCAGGGAAAGGCCAACGCTCAAAAAGCCATCGAAGCCGCGTTCGACCGGATTAAGCTGAAATAAGCTCTGGTAAAGGATTCCGCGAGCAAAACGAGATGCAATAATGGCTGATTCAGAACAAGAATTCAGAACACCGCGCCGGTACGCAAGCAGGCTCAAGGGACCGCGCTCTGGAGCTCAAAGCACGTTCTCGGTTCGACACTGCGGGTCGGCGACGTGATTGAATATCCGCCAGGCAATTTTGATCCTCCATATTTGGCGGTTGTGTGCCGAGTCGATACGGGGGGTTTGGACATATTAATGGGCACCGGTGAGAATGAAAGCGGGTTGGGTCTGGATAAGTACTATCTGCTGGCAGGGACGCGCCGACTGATACAAACGGCAATCCTATTCCTTCGCAGATGCCATCAACCGGTGGCTACGGAGCATATTGGAACGACGACAAAGCTATCTATCTTGGAGCCGGAGGGCCATTCCCGGATTCACGCTTTCCCAACGTCTATATCCAATACTCAGCCGGGTACGCATCCCTGACGGGTAACGGCGGAAGCCTCGACTACGCCTCAATCCCGCAGGACATCAAGATGGCGCTCATTAAGGAGACGATCTTCCGCTACGAGGAATCGAAGCGTGTCGGCTTGCGGACAACGTCCGAAGGCAATCAGCAAAGCTCGAGCTACAACACCGGGCCACTTGATCCTGAAGTGGCAATGATCCTCAAGAGTTGGCGCAGAACTTGGAGCGTTTCGCTGTGAGCACTTTCCGCATCGACGTCAGCGCGCTCTCGACTCTCGCCCAGCGGTTGCAATCTTGCGAATCAAAGGCGCGCCTCAGCAAGGGATGGAAACCGGCTGCGCCAAGCTCGCGAGCTACATCGTCCAGGCTAAGCTTTCCGGCGAGGCGCTCAACATCCGAACCGGCAACCTCGCGCAATCGGTTGAGACGCCGTCACCGGGACCAAGCTCTGACACAAGCGTCACCTATCTGGTCGCCGGTAAATGGTACGGCAAAGTGCAGGAGTTTGGTGCGTCCATCACCGTCAATCACGCGGTTAATCTCCCGAATATCGGCTGGCGTTACCTGAAAACTGTCACGTTACCGGCTCGTCCGTGGCTTAACCCATCGATCGAGGAACAGAAAGACATGATCGGCCAAGAGGTTGTCGACGCCATTAAGGAGGCGATAAAACTATGAAATTTAAATCCTTTTTTGCTGCTCTAATCCTGGCAGCGAGCCACGCCTTTGCGCAATATCCTGGCGCGATCGACTCTGCAACTCCGGCCGGGGCTACTCTGCGATGCCCGCACCCCGGCGAAGCACCAGGCACCAACACCGTAGCACCTACGGGAACAGCTAATCCGACGCTTACTACCTATCTCGGAAATTTGTCGACGTCGGTGATCGGCATCGAGAACGTGCTAGGCCTGCCGTCGAGCCCGGCCTCTGGCACTCTGCTTTATAACCCACAGATCACCAAGTCGGCGACTCTTGGTCCGATTTATATCGTTGGAGCCTCTTATGAGGATGAACTGAATCTGTATTCGATAGCGGGAGGCACGGCTCCTTTTCCTGTCAGCGAATATTCAGACGGCAACAGCTGGGTCCATGACGTCTGCACCTACCTCGGCAAGCCTTGCGTTGGGCGTTACGCCGTAGCCGGACAATCGCCGAACCCACTTGGCACTAACTACGCGGTTGGAGGCGCGAGCACTTATTTCGGGGGCCCCGGCAACGCCTACTCAATACCCGATCAAATCGCGCAGCTGATCACAGATCATGGCCCTACGCTGCCATCCGGCACGATTGTCATAGTGGGTGCCTTTTGGCCCAATGACATCGAGGGGGCTCTCACTAATGGCGGCGTGTGGGCACCTCCGACAGGGCCGCAATCGTGGGCGGTTAGTTCTTCGGGAGGGTTCACGGCTCCGACTTCTGGAAACACTGTCACCGTTACGGTGGTCAGTTCGACCGGGATGGTTGCAAGCCAGAATATTTCCTTCCTGATTAGCGGAACTTATTACGGCCCCTTTCCTATATCCAGCATACCGGACGGCACCCACGTAACCATCGGGGCCAGCGTTTACGGTGCGATCAGTGTTCCCAATAGCGCAACCATCCAGACGACTGGAGCTGCCTATTGCCTTAATAACGCGACTGTCGGCGGATTCGCTACAGCAATGGCGAATATTGTAGCGGCACTCCCATCTAACGGGCTGTTAGTGATCGTCAATTCGCCTGATGTTTCGCTGATGCCGTTTTTTTCGTCCTACAGCGTAGGGCTCACCATCTGTCACAACACGTGGCTCTGGTACGGGAAAAACATAATGGCGCAGTACATCGGAACCACGACGCCCAAGATCGCGACTTGGGATATGAGCCAAAGCCTTGTGGACGTGGTTACCACCTATCCGCCGACTAACGGCATGGGCGACAAGTACGGCTTCAAGAACGTCGCGGCTGGATTGGGCGGAACCTACACGACACCGGTTCCGGCAGGCTACAACGCGAACGATTGGGCTTTTTGGGATGGTACGACGGGAATCACCACGACCGGAGTTCACCCTACGGGAGCGATGCACAAAAAGTATGCTCGCGATTTTTTAGAGTGGCTCAAGAAGCGGCCGGCACCTATTCTTTTGCGCCATCGACTGGAACATACACTTTTGAAACCTCGGACGCGTCCAAGGCTGTTCTCATCACCTACGCTACCCAGCCGACAACGCCCTGGTACAAGGAGGCAGCCATGAGGGTCGCGTCTATACATTACACAAAATGGGTTCGGTTTTCGGCCCACCGGATTAGGCCTGAGTGATGGCATATCGCAAAATATGTTCGGCAGAACACTGCTTGTAATCAATGAATTTTTGCCGCATCGTGCGGAAAGCCGGTCGATGTGCCATCAGCGAACCACTGTAAAGCAAACCGAGAAAAGGTAATCTAAAGGGACAGAACCACGTTGTGACCTAAGGAAATCGAGGGGAGGCCCCTTGGATGACATAGCTAGTATTCGCATAGAATCTGAACGCACCCAGGCTGACCTTATTGGCTCCGTCGCCTCCTTCGTTGATGCCTCGGCCTGTCTGACTTTCCTGTTCTTGCCGGCGACGCCAGCAACCGTAGCTGGGGTTTGCATCCTGTTAGTTGTCGACCCAACCACTTGCATTATCGGCTATTGGGCCATGTATCAACGTCTTCGCGATATCAGGCCAAAGCTGGCCGAGCTTGGCTTTTACCTGTTGATTTCGGGCACCATTTCCCTCATCGGCCAAAATGTCGTTGGAGTGTCAGCTAACCTCAACCTTGTCGCGCTAGATTATTCTACGGCAAACGCGTTCAATATCCTGTTGGAAGTAATTGTAACTTTTACGTTGCCGTTTGGGCTGGCGATTTACGCTTGGCTTATCGCGATCAGCCCGCCTCTTCGCCGCTGGCTCGGCTTTATGATGGGCGTCCAAGTGATCCTTCTGCTCATCGCTTTCGGCTGTTTTGCTTTTCCTCGCCTAAGCGATTTCGTGAGTTCGCAGTTATTCGCTGTCTACGCGATCATTCTGTCGTTTGCGAAAGCGGTCTGGTTTCTTTCGCCCGTAGCCCGTCCCAAGGTACGCTGATCGTTAATGCAAGAGCTTTACCATTCGGTAATAATAGGTGAGCGCGTTTTTTCGTAATTATCTGGGCGAACTATTTCCACTGTAATTTCTAGAGTCATTATTCGCTCCTGCAGGCTTTACAGATGACCTTCAACCGTGTCATATCGATGAGAAGCCAATGATTGTCGTAACAATATCAGCGGTCGTTTATTTGTGGTTGATTGTCTTAGGCCCCGCGTTGCTCTGGAAGAGCGTCAACCGATTGATGGATAGCCGGGCTTTAAAAGATCAAATTCTACAGTCGGCCAAAGCTTCGCGGATTTCGGGGCGAAGAAACTAAACGTCTGCCATCTTCGATAGAAAATCGCCGCTGCAGTTTATCGCTATGGCTTTTGCTTCGGGATCGACGCCTACAAGTCAGGACCGTGCGCTTCCAATAGCTGGCATTCTTGCTCAAGCCAAAGTCGAACGTAAGGCGCGATAGACGGCACCGAACTGGTGAGATGATTCATGGCATTGAGCCAAGTCTCTTGTTCCAAGTCAGTGGATGACCAGCCCTGAGAGCTGAACGTCACAATCGAGCCGTCCTTGTGTCTCCATACAAACAAAAAATTCTCGGTTCCCATCCCTGGGCTCGGATTCTAAATTCGCAAAACGTTAGCAACACCCTCTTGGGGAAGTTTTCCAGAGCGCCCGGCAACCCTCCAATATTTACTACAAAGTGTTGTAAGAGCTTTTGGGTATGGCAAAAGGTGAACCGAAAGCTGATTGCGATACCCAGCGGCTACGAGTATCGGGAATACAAAGACTGACGAGGGATTCCGAAGTCGCGACGTTGGCAGCAACCAGACCTTTTTTTGCACTTTGCAAGTGAAAAGTCAGGTTCGCAATGTCTCGAAATTTCCGGTAGCTTTCTGAGGGCATGCCCAAGCTTCTTGCAAACAAGCAACCAACGATCCAAGCTCAGAAAGGCTGAACGAAACACTAAAAGCTAGCCTACAACAGTGACCGAATATTTGATCTATCCGGCAGTACCGCCAAAATCAATCGTAACATTCCAGTTTCCAGCATTAGGAGGAGCTATTCGGGCGGGGGATCTTTTACAAAGACCTCCGTAATATGTGTAGCTTTCTCCCCTTTTCTTCCGACCGAAGTTGAGATCATCGGTCAACATGACGTTTGCCTGTCGATCAAGCGTGACGAGCACTGATTGGTCTTGGCTCAAAGAGACCCGTCTGTGTAACATGTTTTCGGTTCCTTAATCAAAACCCGGTTATATTGTATTTCCGTTCGAAATACTAGAGAATCTAGAAGTATTCCAAACCGGAGTTACCCGTCATCACGTACAACCTAGCTCAGAAAATCTTATCCGGTGTTTTTCTGGTATTTGCCTAGCTGTACGAGGGAAAACCTACGTCCCTCCGGGACAAATAGCACACGCCCGGCCAAGCCGTTGATTTTCATCCAGAACCCCTCTACCCTTATTCCGGGATGGCGGCGATTGCTTCGATGCTGATTGCCAACTGCTCAAGGGGGAGTTTAACGATTGGGGTCGAACGCGCTGGCGGATTACTAGGAAAATATTCCGCATAAAGTTTGTTTAACGCCGAAAAATTGGTTGGGTCGCATAGAAAGACAGTCGTTTTCACCACGTGTTCGAGCCCGCTACCTGCAGCGCGAAGTGCAGCCGAAAGATTCTCGAATGCTTGCCGGGCTTGGATATCGAAACTGCCTGCTATTACCTCCCCAGTAACCGGATCGGTACTTGCCTGACCGGAGACAAATAGCATTTGATCGAGACGAGTTACCTGTGAGTAAGGACCTTTGGTCGTAGGGATGTTAGGATTGACAATCGGGTGATGCATATTGGGTCAGACTATCGCCCGGGCATCGGGACTTAAGAAAACCAAAACTCACACAAAGGTGGAGGCTTTCTCTGTAGATATTCTGTCTTTGTGGCCTTCGTGACCTTCTGTGAACTATTCCCCTTTACACTCGATCCAAGAGGTCGAGGACGAAATATTGTATCCCGAGGAAGCCGACCATATTCACCACGATGATCAACATTGCTACTTTGCTACCCCAGCGGGCAGGAGGGTTGGGTCGCGGAAAGTCTGGCGTTATTCCCGCTATCACCAAGCGGTCATAAAGATGAGGATGCGGCATGCGTTTTTTTGGGCATGACGGCAGGCATTTCATTCGCTTGGTATAACTTGGCGAGAGCGCCAGCATAAATGCTTTTATCCGCGTGCAGCCAGCTCCCAAAAACGTCGGCTCTGACTTCCATCCGCCGTCTTCGGCGGTTAAGAAATATGAAGCCGGCCATGATTACCGGACACCAGGCTAAGAACGGCAGCCCCCTTTCCGGATTTCCCACGAACCCGATGAGCAACTTTATCAGAGGAAGGTAAAGTATCGGCGTTAAAAGCCGGAGCAGGCGGGTGATTTTATCTTCGGCCAGGTGAGCTAATTCATGCGTCAGCACCGCTTTCATCTCGTCCGAAGTAAACAGGGTACGCGCGTTCTCGGTAATCAAAATGGCCCGGGCAAAGGGAAGCGCTAACGCGTTAGCGCTCCCCAAGAAAACAACCAGACGCTGGGTTCCGGACGTTGCCAATAACGAGCTAGTTCGCGGGCCATCTCCGACACCTCCGGGTCTGCAGGGCGAAGGAAGCCGAACCAACGTCCTATCCGCAGAAGCCCCTCAAACTGAAGCCAGAAGTAAACAGGAGTCCGGCGCACAGAATGACTGCACATTGCCAGTTCCATTCGTCCGGGAGAACAGCTGCCGTGATCGTGAAAAGAATGATCGGCGCATAGAGAAGGGCGCGAGTGCCCCAATTTTTCGCAGACGTTCCCAGAAAGACTCTGGCTGCAGGTAATAGCGTTGTCGGAGCCGCCAGATGATCCAGTTCGTTGAACCAAAGCTGGCCAGAAAGATCAATGCACAAAACATCCACCTGGGAATCGACAGCATCGAGTCCGGATAAAAATTGGCTCCGGTAGCATAAAGAATCGGCAGGACACCCAGGGAAAAAATTCTGATTGCCTTGAACGGAAAGAGCGATCGGGCGCGTTCGCTCCAATGTTCATCCGGATTTTGCGTCAGCTTACGAGGCAAACAGAACGCAGCGATTCCCATGGTGATGATGGGTAGAAATACCGCTGCCGCGAACGAGATCAGAACTGCGACCCAACCGCTGCTCGGAGCGAAACTCTCCATATTCCGTCAGGTAATTTCCGTCCGATCTTCAGGGAAATAGCCGCAAAAAAGCGCAAAGAAATACAAAACCAATCCAACAGAAGACCACAAAGGTCACGAAGGTAGAGGCCTGCTATTTAGATATTGTGTCTCATTTACCCACTTGAAAACAGCCAGGAGGCACAATTGTTGAATGACCCCTTTTCGATTCAGCGGCGGGCCTCGGTGGCTGAGGAATAGTTTTGATTCATCATCCGCCGTTGATGTTCGGGCGATACTTGGAAGGGCTACAGGAAGCCTCACCGGATAACGAAATCCGCTACATAAGTTCTTTGGAAGCCTACCGATTCGGCTAGCGCCCGTGACCGCCATGCCAGCCGCCCCCGTGACCGCCGCCCCAACCGCCTCGACCACCCCAGCCGCCTCGACCACCCCAGCCGCCTCGACCACCCCAACCCCAACCGCCGCGCCAACCGTAGCCGCCACCCCAGTAACCGTAACCGCCGCCCCAGCCCCAATAAGGATAGCCCCAATAAGGATAACCGCCCCAGTAACCGCCGCCCCAGCCATATCCGGGCCCCCAACCCCCTCCATACCACCGGCCTCCGTACCAGCCCCCACGCCAACCGCCACCATGCCAGCCGCCGCCATGCCAGCCGCCGCCCCCATGCCAACCACCACCACCATGCCAACCGCCTCCGCCGTGGCCGCCGCCACCTCCATGCTGAGCAAAGCTCGATGTGGGCAGAAACAAGAGCGCTAACGCGAAAGACAGCGAGAAAAACAGACGTTTCGCTTTCATAGAAGGACTCCGCTGATTGGATACGCTATCCCTACAAATCCCCACGCCATTTTCCACCGAATTGAATCCTCGTGCAACTCCTCAGTTGAGTGGTTTGGATTCACTTCCAGGGAGGTGAAATTGAGAGGGTGGCGAGCGCTTATATGGGGTCGCGTCTAAACGGCGTGTTGCCCAATTCCTTCTCGTACAGCAAGGATGCAAAGACAGTTTTTTTAACAGAAGTTCGCAAAGGTAGCGGGTGGGCATGTCAGCGACTAGAGGCGCGAAGCGTTGAAAGACTGGCGCGCGGCGAACGGGCGAATGGGCGAACGGGCGATACGGCGACGCGGCGGTTTAAGGCCCGAAGGGCTGAGAGATTTTAGCCTAGGCTGAGTCTGCGAGGCCTAGGTACCTTGGAAAAAGGAGCGTTTCGCGCTGTAAGCGCGACAGAACGGAGGGATCGCTCAACACGGGATTTGGCGGCGCTGTTATCTGCCACGCTTTCAGCGCTGATCGCGTTTCTTTCACCGTTCCTAGGCCTCGCGGACTCAGCCTAGGCTAAAATCTCTCCAGCGCTTCGCGCCTCTAGTCGTTGACACGCCCACTTTGCTACCTTGCCTAACTTCTGTTCAAAAAGTCCGTCCTTGTTAGCAGTGTTTGGGTTTTTCAAGAAAACCCAACCCGTTGAGCAGGCTGGACGCCGGTAGGACTTTCCACTACCCCGCTATCCTTTCGAAGCTCCTGATACATTTCTGTGGCTTGCGTCTCGCTCACCACCATACCCATCAATTCATGCATAACCTTTGCCGCCTTGGATTGATCCGAATCGCCGATGATCTGGTGAATCTGGGCGAGGCTTAACAAAGCGTAGAAACGAATTTCCTTTTCTTCCTGGCTATGCAATCTCGCGATGAAATACTTCTCGTAACAATAATAAAATCGGCTTCTGGGATCGTCGAACATCGGGCATGATCGCACTTAGGCCGAATTGGGGCAATGACCCCAGCTACAACGCTGGCATCGGAGCTTGCGCAACGTGGCCAATCGGGTTAAAGGGTTGCGGCTTGCCGTTTGTGCTTGGCAGTTCACGGTTGTGGTTTAGGGTTTGCTACTCGCGGATACCTGCGCGTATTCGGCCGCCTTAGTAGCCCTTCGAAAGACTTGCGCATTTCGCGTTTACACTCTCTCGCTCGAACGGTAGCGTTCAGGTGCAGACCAAATGACCGTACTCGAAGAGCTCAAAACCACGCAGGATTCCCTTCTAGAAAAAGCCCGAGCAGCATCCGAGCTCGCCGCGAAAAAGGCGGAAGAGAATGCGTTTGAGAGCGAATTCGAAAATTCGATTCTCGATGCTTTAAGCTTAACGCGGACGATGTATCAGCAGTCGATTATCGAAGCACGACACGCTGACACTCTCGAAGAGATCGCCGAAATCTGGAAAGAAACGCAGGCGACCTACGAGGGAATGTTTAGCCTTTGGAGCGGAATGAACGCGATACTCGGGCAACCACAAGATAAGCTATTCGTTTACTGGGGCGAGTTAATCAAAGAGCTCGAAGCGGCCAGCAGGGAGCATTACGAGTTTCACGGTTAAGCGAGCATCGCGAGCTTCGGATGATTTCCCGGGAACAACTCGAGATCTGGGCTAAGCTTTACGATCTCGGTCATCAGAGTTTGGAAGAAAACGTGGCCACTCGGCAAGCACGCGCCGAACTTAATATGCAACTTGAGCAAGAATACGCTCGCTTGATCCAGGGTGGCAGTATTCCATTTCGCGACTTTCGGCGTGAGGCAATTCGGCACATTCGTGCGTTTCTCATCAAAGAGCGCTGACCGCCGACTGGCTAAGTTCTTGATATCCGAGTCGCTTGCGCACTCGAAGAGGTTCCCTAGGGGTCAGGTCTGAAATGCTTCAAACCGTGATTTCTGTATCGAGGATCTCGCGAACCCTATCCCTCCCCCTGCTCTGACCCTACAGGTCGCGGACCATATGAAAATATTCTCCGCCAGCGAGCTCTCTTCGTTTGTTCACCCGGAATCGTAGGCGTTCGTACAAACGTTTAGCGTCCGGATTGGTTACATCCACCAGGAGACCGATCCGTTTGCTCCCCCCTTGACGTCCCTGCTCGCATACGGCCTCGATCAATTGCCGCCCAATTCCTCGGCCTTGGCAGTTCCGATTAACGCTAACCGTATCCAAATAAAACTCGTCTGGTTCGGCTTCGGTTGGAATTCTATAGTCAGAAAAGCCAGACTGTAGCTTGGCGGCTTCTTCCAAAGGTTCATCCAATTTCCTGGCCACAGACCCATCATAGCTGATGGCGACACCGATTATCCGCCGATCCCCAACGTTCGCCTCCGGAGCTTCTATAACCAGGGTGTTTTGGTGACTGACGCGATTGCCTTCCTGCTGAAAGAACTGCTCAAGGATCGACATCGCTTCGGCCAGAACCTGTGTTCCGGTCAGAACAAACGCGATCGATCCGATCGCTTCGAAAATCAAAGGTACGGCCTCCAGCGCATCATCAGAGAATGCCTGACGAATCATCTATTGACCCTAGTTCAGGCGCAGCTCCTGTCTATAGCTCAACGGTTTGGGGTTCGCGGTTCACAGTTCGCGGTTCACAGTTCACGGTTCACAGTTCACGGTTCACGGTTCGCGGCGCTACTTGCCTCGAAACGTTTCCTTTTGCGCTCAATCGGGGCGATACAGAGTGTAGAAAAAGGTAGGGCGTACGAGAGACTATCGCCCTGCTCACCACGGCCTCGCAAGCGAGGCAGCGCTCCAGGGGTCTCTACCGCCCGTTGTCGTTGACTGATCGTACGGTCTGGGGTTTCCGGGAGGGGTCACCGAACTTCTTTTGCAGATTGTCAGCGAGCTCGTACACGAAAGTTTTACCATCGGCGGATTGCGTTTGAGTCCCAATGACGATTGAGGATAGCCGGTTCTTCAATCCGGCGCGCGTAGGAAACATGACTACGGCAACGACGCCTCCTCGCTTCACCTGGACACTGTTGAGCACCGTGTCTGGAGGCAAACTTTTGGAGGGAGGGCTAACGATCGATACGCCTTTCATCTTGCCGACCACAGCCAGAACCGCGTTGGGCGGCACGCGTTGAGTATGACGAAGATAGACGTAGCTCTCCCAGCCAACGCCACAGCTCGACAAAAATCCGGATAGGATGAGAAGTGCAATCAACCGTCTCGTCAGGAGAACGGTTCGCGCTAAAGAACTGTTCATTTATAGAAAAATCAGGTGAAAGCCGCCCTCGGCTTTCTGAGGGTCCCTACCGCGCGATGGTATCTGGATGCGTCTTGCTTGGCAATATTCGGCTTCCAATCTGCTGGCTTAGCCGGCCTGGGGGCGAAGGGGCGAGTGGAGCGATACCGGGCGAATGAATGCGCGGGCGGGGCAGAGGCGCGAAGCGCTGGCAAGATTTTAGCCTGGGCTGAGTCTGCGAGGCCTAGGAAGGTTGAAAGAAACGCGATCAGCGCTGAAAGCGTGGCAGATAACGGCGCCGCCAAATCCCGTGTTGAGCGATCCCTCCGTTCTGTCGCGCTTACAGCGCGAAACGCTCCTTTTTCCAAGGTACCTAGGCCTCGCAGACTCAGCCTAGGCTAAAATCTCTCAGCCCTTCGGGCCTTAAATCGCCGCGTCGCCGTATCGCCCATTCGCCGTATCGCCGTATCGCCGTATCGCCCATTCGCCCTGTCGCCTGTCGCCGACGCGCCGTTTCGCCCCATCGCCGTATCGCCATTCGCCCATTCGTCCATTCGCCCTGTCGCCGCTCCGCCCTTCATCGCGCCAAGAGCTGCCCTTTCAGCACGGTCACGGCGCGTCCTTGCAAAACGGTTCGGTCGCCCTGAACCGATAGACGCAGTTCACCGCCTCGTTCGGAACATTGGAATGCGTGGAGCTCGTTCTTGCCCAGTTTTTTTGCCCAGTAAGGTCCGAGCACGCAATGCGCTGAACCGGTTACCGGGTCTTCGTTGATGCCTGCATCCGGGGCAAAGAAACGGGAAAAGAAATCGTACTCATCACCGGCTTCCGCCTTACAGGTCACGATGACGCGGCCGCGACCGCTTTCGATCAAGCGCCCAAAATCCGGCTGCATCCCTAGCAACACTTCCTGGTTAGCAACCTCTACCAAGAACCCGGAATCGTATTTCGCCGTAAACACTGGCTCAGCCCCTAAGCCTTGACTCAGTTCCGGCGGACAAACGGATTCCGTCACGGATTTAGAAGGAAAGTTCAGGCCGATCCATCCGTCTTCCTTCCGTTCGGCGGTTAATCTCCCGCTCAATGTCTCGAAATGAAGGGGCCCGGATGTGTATCCTTCTTCCCAAAACATGCGCCGAAGCTAACGTAGCATGCCCACACAGTTTCACTTCCACCTTCGGCGTAAACCAGCGGAGCCGATAAACATTCTGGCCCTGCGGGAGCAGAAATGCCGTTTCTGAAAGGTTCATTTCGTTGGCAACCGATTGCATCCATGCCTCCGATTGTTCCTGTTTAAGAATACAAACTGCAGCCGGATTGCCGGCGAACGGAACACTGGTAAACGCGTCGACAACAGTAATCGGTTGAACGTCCATAAGCGTTTAGAGCATTGAAGCCGGCGCCGGAAAAAGCAAGCTGAGGACGACGCGCAAACCGTACAGTTGGAGGATAAATGGGAAACGCCTGTTTCTCGGCTCGCCTTAGGCTCGCCGGAATGACAGATGACAGATGACAAATGACAGCTAATACGTCGGCTCCTTCGCTCGCGGTGGGTTTTGCCGAATGCCTAAGCGCAGCTCGTGTTTCTCGTTTTCACCGGTAAGCGAATTTGATCGCGGCATGTCGATCGCTTGATTTGTCATCCGACCAATGGGAAACGCCTGTTTCCCGGCTCGCCTTAGGCTCGCCCGAATGACAGATGAAAGATGACAAATGACAGATAGTACGTCGGCTCCTTCGCTCGCGGCGGGTCTCGACGAATGCCTAAGCGCAGCCCATGTTTCTCATTTTTACCGATGACCGAACTTGAGCCCGGCACATCGATCTCTTGATTTGTCATCTGCCATTTGTCATTTGTCATTCCGGCGAGCCTCAGGCGAGCCGGAAACGATCATGTCCTATTTGACCCTGAAAGTCTTTCATCTGGTTGCCTTGGCCTTAACGTTTATGGGCTTGGCTGGTTCGCTGGCTTATAATGCTGTTTCCCCTGGCCCTTCGATTACCCGGCGGATCTTCGCCATCTCGCACGGGATTGGGCTGCTTCTACTCTTGATTACCGGGTTCCTCCTGTTGATTCAGCTCGGGATCGGCAAGAACTTGCCCGGTTGGGTTTGGGGCAAAGTGATTATCTGGTTGATAGCCGGCGCTTCAGCCGTTTTGGTCCGCCGTTTCGCCCGGTTTCAGGTTCCAATGCTCGTCTACCTGGCCGTGCTGGTTGGGTTAGGAGCATGGCTGGCGCTGTATAAGCCGTTCTGACGCTTCGCTCGCCTTAGGCTCGCTTCGCGAATAGCAAATAGCAGATAGCAGATAGCAAATGTTCGCGTTGGGCGGCTGTAAACGCTTTCAAGCTTCTACATGCGAGCTGGGCGCCATCCCGAATGTGTCCCGTCCGGCGAGCGGCCCTTTGCTATCTGCTATCTGCTATCTGCTATTCGCTGAGCGTGAACGAGCCTCAGGCGAGTTCGCGCGAAGCGCAGCAGGTCGCCCGGACACTCGCCCGGGCAACCCTTTCTTCCTCCGCGAAGAAATCGAGAGTCACTCCTCCGAGCAACCCTTCACATTAAGAAACACTAACTCACTACTACTAATGAATTTGGAGCCGCAGGTTTCAGAAAGAGTTCACGGTTCGCGGTTCGCGGTTCGCCGTTGAGGCCAGACGACGGCCTTTCGTGGGAGCGGACATCTCGCCCAACCCCGGTGGGACGCTGGCGCGAACCGCGAACCGCGAACTGCGAACCGCGAACTGTGAACTGTGAACTGTGAACCTTAACCGCCACAGAACCGCTCAGGTGGTTCAAACCTGAGCGGCCTGGGTTTCCCGTTGGCTACGTTGTTGCGGGTCATCCCCGCGCTGGCTCGCTATGTTCGTGGGGCCTCCGCACCGAATGGATTGGAGGTGGTCCCGATCCGTACTAATGAAGTCGAAGCGACCGGTTTCAGAAAATTTGAGCGAAATCAGCTTTTCGCAGCAAGAAACTCAGCCAGAGCGTCAGCAACGACTGGCCGAGCCGGTGATTCGTAAAATGGGAACGCGGGCGAAGCGTTGACTTCGAAACAATAACATTCTCCTTCCGGCGCCGCCTCTCCCACGCCCGCGGGACTACGGCGCGACAGATCCGGCTCTCCGGCAACCGCGGGACTAGGCCGCAACTCCCCAGACTCGTTGGTTGGCGGTGTCTGGTTTTCTGGGTCGTCCGGTTTCCGTTCGTTACCGGCGTTCATTTGGGTCGCCGTCCCTCGGTCACCAAGAGCGCCTGGTACAGCGCGTGGATTTCTGCGTCGGTGTCCCGAGGATCAAGCAATGTCTGGGCTACTTCGTCACGCAGAAGAGCTGAGTATCGCTTCCGCATTCGGAACACCAGGGTCTTAATTCCGGCTACGGTTAGCCCTAGCTCGTTCGCAACCCCCTCATAGCTCTCCATCAGGTTTTCTCCAGTTACATCAAGATAACCGCGTAGCCGGTCGAACTGGGCGGTCCTACCCGCCTGCCGATATTCTTCGCTGAGCCGGACCATCGCTCGCTCGAGTAACAACTGTGCCCATTGCGCATCGAAAAAAGCTTCTGCCGTCAGATTGTCCTTCGGTTCGATCTGGTCGCGTTCGTTGGCTTCCTGGGCATCGAGCGCCACTAACGGATTTCCTCCACCCCGTTTCGCTGCCCCGGCCCGGTGGCGCACCGCTGAGATATGATTCTGAAACGAGGCTAGCAAGAAAGAGCGGAACCGGCCTCGGTTTGGGTCAGCGTGTTTCAAGCTAACCTTATCTAATAGATGCAGGAAGAAACTCTGAGTTAGATCTTGAGCATCTTCATCGCTAAACCCTTTGTAACGTGCGAAATAATAGAGCGGATACCAATAACGAGAACAAAACTCGGACAAAGACTGTTCATGCAGGGGCGATGTAACATCGCCAGAGCGAAGCACCAAATCCCAGCGAGTGGTATGGAACTGCATTCCTTCCTGCTGTTCCTTACTTTGCCTGTTATTCACCGACTTGTGCCTCTCTGAACTTTTTAAGCCGAAAGCGTTCCCTGGGACAATGAATTTTGTTGATATTTGCTAGGGCGAGCCTTGGAGGGGCGTGTGGGCGTGTGGGCGTGTGGGCGTGTGGGCGTGTGGGCGTGTCGGCGAGTGGGCGTGTTGGCGGGTGGGCGTGGTAGGGGGAAAATCTCGGCGCGGACAACGGCAAACCACCTTGCTGGCTAAACCGCGTCGGATTTGAGCCGTCGGGGTGCGGCGTGCCGTCCAGCTTCGCGCGCGTTCTCGGGTCCGAGCGAGCCTCGGGGGATCGTATGTCCAGGGCGCAGCTCAAATCCGGCGCGGATACGCGTAATCTGGATGGTCCATCAGGGGCGCGCCGAGATTTTCGCCCTACCATTCGCCGACACGCCCATTCGCCGACACGCCGATACGCCGTTTCGCCGACACGCCCCTCCCTGGTTCCTTCCACGCGCTCAAACATCGAGGACGAGGACGATCACGAGGGGGTCTATGACCGACCCAAGTATGCCATCGCCGCAGCCACCCCGCCCTTCTTGAAGGGGACTCCAAACTGGGACAGACCCATCTCGACCCCGCACAATGCCCCGCATAACATCAGGTCATTGAAATCGCCGAGGTGACCGATTCGAAATGCTCGGCCCTTGAGTTTTTCGAGGCCGGAACCCAGCGACAAATTGAATTTCTCGAGCGCGAGCCGGCGAAAAGCGGCTTCATCGTAACCGTCCGGTAAAAAGATAGCGGTCAGAGAACCGCTGTATTCGCGCGGATCAGCGCATACTAACTCGAGCCCCCAAGCGTTGACAGCGGCTCGGGTCGCTTCGGCGTGCCTTTGATGGCGCTTGAACACTAAGTCCAGGCCCTCCTCATTCAGCAACATAGATATGGCTTCGCGCAGCCCGAACAATAGATTTGTCGCTGGCGTATACGGGAAGAAGCCTTGCTTGTTCGGCTCGAACATTTCTGTCCAGGACCAAAACGAGCGAGGTAGCCGCGCCATGCGAGACGCTTCCCGCGCCTTTTGGCTAACCGCGTTAAACCCGAGGCCCGGCGGCAACATCAAACCTTTTTGGGAACCGCCAATACCGACATCCACTCGCCATTCGTCATGCTGATAATCGATGCTCCCAAGTGAAGAGATCGTATCCACCATGAGCAACGCCGGGTGACCGGCGCGATCCATGGCTTGTCGCACCTCTGCGATCCGGCTGGTGACCCCAGTCGATGTTTCGTTATGAACACACATCACCGCCTTGATCTCTTGACGGACATCGTCGCGCAGCTTGGCTTCAACTGCTTCGGGCGGTACGCCGTGTCGCCAATCACCAGGGACAAAGTCGACAATCACACCGAAGTTCAACGCCAGCTTTTGCCAGAGCGTACCGAAATGGCCGGTCTCGAACATCAGAACCCGATCGCCTGGCGACAGGGTGTTGACGATGGCGGCTTCCCAGGCACCGGTACCGCTTGATGGAAAGATGAAAACTTGGCCCTGAGATGTCTGGAAGACTCTTTTCATGCCTTCCAAACAATCATGACCAAGCTGAGAAAACTCCTGGCTGCGATGATCGATGGTGGGGCGATCAATCGCCCGGAGCACCCGATCGGGCACATTGGTCGGACCGGGTATTTGGAGGAAATGTCGTCCAGGTTGTCTCATCACGGTTTGCATAGTTGAAATGCCAGTAGGGACGAGCTCCAGCTCGTCTGCTGGGTTAGAGTTTGGCAGTCGTTAGGTAATCGCTTGGTGGGTCGACTGTTATTGGGGACGCCGGGCATCATTGGAATAGGACTAATGGGACACATGGGACTAATGAGGCGCAAGTGGGTTCTGAGAGCATCTCAAACGCCGCGGACGCGGGTGCGTCAACATAAGCGGCCGAGGAACCCCTGACAGGGAGGACGCGCTGCCTGTCCGACGTAGCCTGTGGTCTTACGGCCATTTGTGGTTGCGCTCGGCGAAGTTGGATCCCCGCGCGCCGCGAAGGCGTTCTCGGAGCCAACGATGTATTTCCGCCCTTGATCAGGGAAGGCCTGGGCTTCGGGAACGGCGGATCGCGAGGACGCGATCCCTCCCAGCGCTGGGCGCGGCGGCTGCCACGCGGACGCTGGGCGCAATTCGGAGAGGGCGCAGTACTCCAAGTCTCCAGTCCTCCGACACCCCGCGTGACCCAAACCGAGCACAGCTTGTCCGCCGTAGCCACCGCTCTATGATGCACGCCGCTCAAAGTCGGCCTCGCAAGCGAGGCGCGCTCCACAAAAGGGGCTCGGGCGAAGGCAGAAGCACGAGGACGATTTTGATGCGCCCTGGCGAGCTAATCCGCGGTTCCAAACCGCCAACCGCAAACGGCAAACTGGAAACAGCAAACCCCTCAACCACTCACCACGATCGGGAAGCGGTCGGCCCATGGGCGCCAGGTTTCGTATTGGCGCGCTAAAGCGCATAATAATCCGTCCTGTCCGGGTGCCGCCACCAGCTGAAAGCCAATGGGTAACCCACGATCGGACGGGCTAGCCGGTACATTAATCCCGGGGCAACCTGCCATATTGGCGAAGCCGGTGAAAACTGCGTGCCCGCGTGGCCCAACCTTTTCTCCGGCAATCTCCGCGGGAAACGGTTCTGTCGCGGGCCAAGGCAAAGCGGCGGCGGATGGGGTTAGAATCACATCAACATCCCGAAAGAAAAGCCCGAGGCTGGAACGCAAATTTTTTACTGTGTCCAAAGCTTGCACATATTCTGAGCCGGTCCTTTTCTGACCGTTTCTGGCCATCTCTTCCATTGCGGGCGTAATTTTGCCTTCCCACCCGGGGAATGATTCCAACAACCAAGCCAGGCCGGTTTGGCCGATCACTGCCCACGCCTGGTTTAACGGTTCAAGATCAAAGGGCACTTCGCCTTTTTCCACAATATGTCCGTGCTCGGCAAATCGCTTGGCGGCGCCTTCAACACTGCGCGCGATCTCAGGATCGACAGGAGAACCGGCAAAGTTCGGGATAAATTTAATCCTGGATTGAGCCAGAGCAGGAACTTCAAAGGGGACATTTATGTACTCGAAAGAAAGCGGATCCCGTGGATCGGGAGTAGTCAACGCTCGCATCACCAGGATGAGATCATCTACGGTTCTGGCAATTGGTCCCACCGACTCGAAATCCTGCAGTATCACCGGAAACCCGTCACAACGTGGAACTCGACCGCGGGAAGGCTTCAATCCGACGAGACCAGTATGCGAAGTCGGCCGGCGAATAGACCCTCCTCCATCGGTGGCGATCGCGACGGGACCGAGTCCTGCTGCAACGGCCGCTACCGCACCACCGCTGGATCCGCCAGGGGTCAACTGCAGATCCCAAGGATTTCGAGTTGGCCCAAATAGCAGATTATCGGTGTAACCCTGGAGCGTGAATTCCGGGCAATTCGTTTTCCCGAGAATGGTAACTCCCTGGGCTCGCAGCCGCTCGATCGGAAGCTCGTCAGTTTTCGGTACGTAATCCGCGTAAAGCTTGCTACCCCAAGTGGATCGTAGACCGCGAACCGGGATATTATCTTTCACGCTAATCGGCACCCCATCCAAAGGCCCAAAAGCTGTTCCAGTCTGCCAACGTTTTGCGCTTTGTTCCGCTGAATCCAGGGCGCCGGCTTTGTCGATGGTCACAAAAGCATTGATGCTGGGATTAACCTTCTCTATCCGGCTAAAAACCGATTCAAAGACATCAACCGGTGTGAATTCACCCGTTGAATAACCGTCGCCCAACTCCGAGGCCGATAATTGCCACAGTTCCTTGGCCATAGAAATCATCCAGCTCCGGTTACACCTGAACAATCGCGGCGATCGGCGCTTCTCCGGGCGCGCATTGATGCTCAGTGCCGCCCGAAACAAAGATCGCGGGGTCATTGGTGATCGAGGCGATCACCGCACCCAACGCTGCACGGGCATGACGTTCATAGTTAATATCGGCGTCGGATAACATGGTCGTTCTCCTGCCCCGGATCATCCCGTTCGGGCTGGCATCCGCTTTGGCGAAAACCGCTGCGATCCGGCCGAGTTGTTCCGAAGAAATGGCTTCCGCTAGCCCGGCGCTTTTTAATGCCGCCCTGACTCCGGCTGCATCGATCACATCGCTTAGAATGCCGTGTCCGATCCGATAACTACTGGTTGCCGTCAATGAGTTTCCGAAAAGCAAGATCTCGCAATTCTTCAATTCACCCCCGGCAGAAGTCGAGGCTACCGACGAAAAAAGATCGAGCCGCCGCGCAATGATTTCATCGGAGAGCTCGCTTTCTTTTACCTCTCCCAGTCCAAGCGCTACTCCTAAAGCGGTGGCGCCTCGGGCAAACGCTTTTGAGCCATTCGGGTCCCGGGTAACCAGTTTTTTCCCACGCGCATCCGCGTCCGCGATGGTAGCAGGCGTCAACAAAGGGCCTTTGACCTGAACATAATGAACATCCGCCGGATCGGTGATTCCAGCCTGTTTGAGACAGCGATAGACCGCAGCCGCCACTTCGCGTACTTGCACCATGGTGCCGACTTCCTCTGGCAGAATATCGCGGGTGGCTTCGATCCCTAAGGCCAGCCTTGATTCACCGGTCTCACCCGACCCTTGGGATCGGGTAAAGATCGTAGCATGCGGCGAGAGCACTCCCTCAGTTCCACCCGACCACACAAAAGCGACCCGCTCCCCCACTTCCTTTGTCGAGTTACCCAATCGGTTCGCTAACAACAGTTGGTACGATAAGGTAGCGAAACCGCGGGTGAAGTCGTTTGCCCCGCCGTTACCCTCGGTCTTACCTATTAAGGCTACGATTTCGGCCGGGTTGATTTCTTGAGAATCGATTAAGCGAGTCAGGCCGGATACATCGCTGGGTGAAGCCATCGCTACTTTGTGAACGCCGATTTTCATGGTGAGCTTTTCTTCCAATATTTTAGCGGGTTGCGTTTCAGTTTCGGATAAAGGCTTTCCCGATCGCTGCCGGCATCCGTGCTTTACGACCGATACCGCACAGAACGGCTAGAGCAATCAGGTAGGGTGTCATTTGAATAACATACGAACTAACCGGTAATCCCCAGCCTTGGATGTTCAAGGCCAGCGCGGATGCAGCTCCAATCAGCAGACAGCCCCACATCAAGCGAAACGGCATCCAGCGACCAACGATAATCGCTGCCAGGGCCAAGAAACCTCGCCCGTTTGTCATTCCATCAGTGAAAGTTCCTAGCTCCTGTAAAGAGAGGGTTGCCCCGCCTAGTCCGGCAAAAACGCCGCACGCCAAAATCGCCATCATCCGAATCCGATGCGGATTGGCTCCGACCGAAAAGGCGGCTTCGGGATTCTCGCCGACAGCGCGCAAAGTCAGCCCTGCTTGAGTGTGCCGCAGGAACCAATGAACCGGGATCACCAGCAAGAACGCCAGATAGGTCATGAGCGGCTCATCAAAGAGGATCGGACCGGCTATCGGCAATTGGGATAACCAAGGAATATGGATAGCGCCGATGGTGGGAAGCACCATGACCGGAGCTTTGCCACCGAATAGCGCACGCAAAAGGAAGCTGGTGAAACCAAGCGCAAAGATATTCGCTGCCAGTCCGGTGACCATCTGATCAGCTCTGAATTTGACCGTAGCCACCGCGATAATGATCGCGGGTAAGACTGCACAAATACAACTGGCAACCAGCCCGAACACCAGGTTCTTGGTCACCAAAGCAGTTACCGCCCCGCCAAAAGCGCCCATCAACATCATCCCTTCAACCCCAACCGCGAAGGTGCCAGCTAACTCCGAAATCACGCCGCCTAGGGCGACGAGCAAGAGCGGAGTTGCGATTCGGATTGAAGCAGACAGAAGCTCAGTTAGAACCGCGTAGTTCATAGCAAATGCTCACCGCTATACCCGTTGCCGGCGCCAACTGATGCCGAGCGCGCATAACACAAAGATCATGGTTAAACCTTGAATCACGTAAATCAGGGAGGAAGGAACGCCGATCTCGCGCTGCATCGCCAGCGCGCCGGCCTCGAGAAAGCCGAAGAACAGACCGGCCGGCAGCACGGCGACCGGGTTCAGTGAAGCCAGCAGAGCAATCGCTACCGCGTTGAAACCGAACCCTTGAGAAAATCCCTGAATCAGCCGGTAATGAACGCCGAGCACTTCTACTGCTCCAGCCACTCCGGCCAAACCCCCGGCTAGGAGCATGACTCCGGCAACGCCGCGCGCCGCAGAAACTCCGGCATAAGCTGCCGCCTTGTCGGTGCTGCCAATCAATCGTAAACGGAACCCCCATGGCGTATGCCAAAATCCGAAATGACAAACGACCACGGCGACAACCGCAAGGATGATCCCGATGTGCAGATCGGTATCCGGGATTAGTGGTGGGAGCCAGGCCTGTTCCGGAAAGAGCGGTGATTGGGGAAAACCGGCGCCAACCTCACCCATCGACCCGTGCAATGCTTCGCTTACCAAAAGCACACCGACGAAATTCATAAGCAGCGTGCCGAGCACTTCGTGTACGCCCCGAGCTAACCGCATGGCCGCAGGAATTGCCGCCCAAATCGCACCGGCACCGCTACCGGCCAGAATTGCCAGCGGGATCAGACAGACACCGGGTAAATCGGAACAATTCAGAGCCACCCAAGACGCAGCAATTCCGCCGACCGCGATTTGTCCTTCACCGCCGATATTAATAACCCGCGCCCGGAAACAGAGAGCCACGCCGACACCTGCCAGCACATAGGGAGTGCTTTTGTTCAGGGCAAAGGCAACAGAGTCGATAGAACCAAATGCCCCGCCAAGCATCGACCAATAGGCCAAAAGCGGGTTCTTTCCGGAGAGCCAGATAAAAATGGCGCTGACGGCGAAAGAAAGGCCGATCGCCAATATCGCCAGTCCCAGTCGTTGCCAAAAGTCACTTGATCCGTTGCGCGAATCCGAAACACTAACTGAATCTGCGGGTTGATCCTTCGCCGCAGTCCGATCCTTTTCCTCTTTATTTCTTAGTGCACCGTCTCGCATATAATGGTGACACCGTTGCGTTCAAAATGGGCCGCCTGCGAGGCGCGAGGAGGGAGCATATCTGAATCGATACGTGACCGACGAGCAACGAAGCAGTGTCGGCCCATTTTCAACGCAACCCTCCGGGCCGTGGCCAGATGGCGGTTTTTCCGCGTTGCTCGCTCGACCCGTATGCATTGAGATATGGGCACTTCGCTCGCGCCTTGAAAAACCGCCATCTGACCGACGGCGGTGTCATCATTATATGCGAGACGGTGCACTAGTGAGGTACTCACGATTTTATCGCGCTAGCAACGTCGTCATGACCGCCAGCCATCCTGAGTCCGATCCGGGCGAGATCAACTTCCTGGCGCGGCACCACCCCAATTAAGCGACCGTTAGACATCACCCCGATGCGGTCCCCGACCATCAAAACCTCATCAAGCTCGGAAGCAATATAAAGAACAGCGCCTCCCCGGTTTCGCATCGCGATCATCTGGTCGATGACGAAGCGGGTTGCACCTGGATCGAGTCCCCAAGTGGCTTGGAACGCAATTAACGCTCGCGGATTGCGGCCAATCTCACGAGCAATCACCACTTTTTGCTGGTTACCACCCGACAGGGTCCGCACCGGCATATCCGGGTTGCGCGCGAGAATGCTGAACTCTGCGATCTTAGCTCGAGCTTGTTCCCGAAACTCTCGGCGGTTCAACCAGATTCCGCGCCGGTAGGGCGATCGATCGAAGTCGCGCAGTCCGAGATTTTCTTCGATGGTCATACCGGCGACCAGACTAGTCGCCGCGCGATCGACCGGGATATAGGCCAGACCCGCTTTGAGCCGGTTACCAACCGTAGCTCGAGTGATATCGCGGCCATCCAGTTCTATGCTTCCCTCGTTTGCGGGCTTCAATCCGGCCAAAACATCAACGAGGTCGCTTTGGCCGTTTCCATCGACTCCAGCCACCGCTAGGATTTCGCCCTCGTGTAAAGAAAAGTCGACTTCTTTTAGTCGTTCTCGGCCGGTTGAATCCTTCCAGGTTAATTTTCTGGCCACGAGCACCTCTTTTCCTGGCTGACGATCTGTTCGGCTCAACCCGACGCTGATATCGCGGCCGACCATCATGTGCGCCAGGTCTTTTCTGGTCGCTTCCGCAATCAGTGATTTGCCGGCAACTTTCCCATCGCGCAAGACTACAACCTCATCGCAGACATCAAACACTTCCCCAAGTTTATGGGTGATGAAAATGATTGCCTTCCCCTGTCCAGCCAGCTTGCGCAACACGCCTAATAAGCTCTTAATTTCCGGCGGACTTAAATTGGAAGTCGGCTCATCGAGCACCAAGAGATCGGCCCCTTCCAACAGGGCCTTTACAATCTCCACCCGTTGCCGGCGCCCGAAAGACAGATCGGCAACCACCGCCTCCGGCTGAAGATCCAATCCATAGTCGGCGCTGGTTTTGCGGATGCGATCGGCAACTTCGGATCGCTGAACCCCAGTCCGTTTCGAGGCCAGTAACACGTTTTCCAAAACCGTCATCGCTTCGACCAGCATGAAATGTTGATGGATCATGCCAATCCCAGCTGCGATGGCCTCGCGCGGGGTGTGATTGGCTAAGACCTGGTCCCGGAATCGGATGCTGCCCGAATCCGGTTTTACCACGCCAAAGAGCACTTTCATGAGCGTACTCTTACCGGAACCGTTCTCGCCCAGCAGGCCGACGATGCGGCCGCCGGTGGCCGTTAAGCTGATACCATCATTCGCTTGGATAGCGCCATAACGCTTCCTGATATCGCGCATTTCTAGCATGATGATTCGATCGTCTCCATCGGTGATTTTGTCCCGAAGGGACTTGAGGACCAAGCCCGGGGTTTTAACCCCGGGTACGGATCAAGAAAGCGCCCGCCCTCACAAGGCGCTTCGTTCTCGTCCTCGTCGTCGTCCTCGTCCTCGAATCCGGCCACGCGGAGTGATGGAGTGCGGGAGTGTTGGAGTACTGCGCCAAGTCGGAATTGCACCTCGCGACCGCGAGGTTGGGGATGCCGAAGGGGCGGTAGAATATTGGCTCGCGGTTTCATTACATCGAAGCATCGTTTTGTCACCCTTCTCTGTCGCCCCGTTGGGGCTGGGCCTTTCTGGATTGGTAACCCGGGGTTAAACCCCGGGTTGAGTCCTCAAGTCCCTTCGGGACAAAATCCAACAAACCTCGACATGACAAAAATCACCGCTCCTATGCTAAGGCGCTTACAACCCGCCTCGCGCGTCTTCCTTGGTGACGCTGACCTTTAATTCACCGGAAGCGAATTTCTTTTTCGCCGCTTGAATCTCGTCTACCACGTCTTGCGGTATTGCCGGATTCAGTTCCTTATCTTTGGAATACTGCAGCTCAGCGCCGGTACATCCTTTTGAGTTCAGACCATAGAGCTCGAACTTCCCTCCCAGTGTCCCAGCTTTCGCTTCATCACCGGCGGTGGCGTACATGTCCCCCCATTTCTCCACGATGTTCGTCAACACGGTATCAGGCGCGATAGCCGTATCTTCGACGGACCGGCCATTGGCGTGGATCCCCTTTTCTTTGGCCGCTTGGATAATGCCGAGCTGTCCCGCATTCAATTTGCCACTGAGGTAGTCCGCACCCCAGGCAATCAAGGAAAGAGCCGCTTCTTTAGCTGCCGCCGCGTCCTCCATGTCTTGGACATAAATAACCTTTACCTCGATGTTCGCGTTAACACTTTTAGCGCCTTTGCGATAAGCGCCGACCTGCGCAACCACGTTGGGCAAACCTTCCAGGCCATTCACGGAGCCGATCTTGCCCGTCTTGCTCATCCGAGCCGCCATCACGCCTATCAGGTAACCGAACTGAGTGTTATCGAAGTCAATAGAGGCGACATTTTTGCCGGAGCCAGCATTACCGGATCCAACAATGAAAGTGGTCTTGGGAAATTTAGGTCCCACCAACTGCATAGGAGAAAGAAACCGGCCCGTGTGACCGATGATCAAGGTGTAACCTTTGCGCGCATAATCTTGAAGCGCCTGCGCCATATCAGCGGGCTGGACGTTTTCCGAGTAAGCCACATCCCAGCCTTTTTCTTTGAGACCCAAGACCCCTGCATACCCTTGGGCGTTCCAGCTTTGGTCGTTGATACTGCCAGGGAGCAACACGGCAGCCTTATCCAGGGCCGACGCACCCAGCGGCGCCAGACTCAGCCCTAGCGCACAACACCAAACTGCCAGCGACTGTCTCGATTTCGGCCCTAGCCAAGCCCCCTTTTTCAAATCACGCACACGTATTCTTATCATCGTAATCCTGTTAGTATTCACTCACATCGCTGCCAGACCAAGCCGGGGAAGCCCGGCAGCATTTTTCTCTTCTAGGGAGGGATGGCTTTAGAAATCCCAACCACATTGGGGAGGGCCAGTGGGATCTCCGGCAGGAAAACTAGCCGGACAGTTAGAAAATGCATCCAAAAAAAACACGGAGGGGCGTCGCAGGCGGGGTTGCCGGCTTTTTGGTGTGTCGACGCCGGGAACGTTTGCGGCTCTCACGTTTGGATACATCCGCTTTCGCAAGGCCTTCAGCGCGACAAGCTACGACGCCCTGGGCACAGCGGAAGTTCAACAACCTGGGCGTGGATGGTGTTTTGGTTGTTTCCACGCGTATGGGAGCCACGGCCGGATATGGTTTGGGCCAGGCTCGCCATCGACCGGCTCATTACCTAGAGGTTGGAGATCTCTAATGTGGCTCCCCTCCGAGGCCCAATGTGGAATGCGATGCCTCTTTCGACGATCGCGAACCGTAAACCGCTAACCGCCGACCTACCGTTCACGGAATCGGCGGATGACTGACGCGGAACCGTTCGTAAGCATCCTCGTCCGAGATCATGGCATCGATCGCTGCGAAAACCGGTTCTGGACGATAAATCCCGCTCAGAAGAGCCGTGTCTTCGATCGTGCTTCGGATGAGAAAGGTCGGGCGCTGATTGGCGGGCAACCGACCGAACTCGGCTATGCCGGCCTGTAGCGTCTCAGCGGTTTTTTGATCACGGACTGCGCTCGCCAATTCGGCCTCGCTGATCCCGCTGGCCTTTGCCGCCAGTTCAATCGCGACCTCAAACTGCAGGATCGGTTTTCCCGCCATCAATCCTTCCTGCTTGAGGATCTCTCTCACCGAGTCACCTTGACCGAGATTTTCTGCAGCCTGGATCACCGCGTTCGGAACCCAAGTGGCTTGACCGGATTTTTCGATCCAGTGATGATTAAACTGGCGCCCAGTCACGAAATCACACCGGTCGTAGTACCATTTCTCTTGTTCGAGACCTGCATCCATCGGCTTACCATCATTAATCAAAGCGATCTTGCGGACGATCGGCACTCGAGAGCCGTAACGCTTATCGATGGCGGCGAGCACTTCGTCGCCCATAGCGCACCACATTGAACAGACGTCGTAGTAGTAGGTGAGGGTCATGGTTTGCGGTTCACAGTTCGTGGTTCACAGTTCACGGTTCACGGTTGGGATTGCGATTTTTGGGTGCCCCATTTTCCGGCTCTGCCGGCCTGATGGGTGGCGGAGATGTGCCAAATGAGATTCACGGGACTTATGCGTACTGATGGCTGGCCAGTGCTAACGGTCAATTGCGAACTGTGAACGGCGAACCGGGAACTGCGAACGCTGAACTCTTCACACTTCTTCCGTTTCGTGGAAACGGCCGTAATCGACGGAGAAACGGCCGTTGCCATGTTCGGTGTAGATCTCGGCGAATCGACGGTTCCACAGGATCTCATCGTAGTTGTAATCGATCTGGCTTTGGATCGGCGCCGGAATCACGGTATCGACGCAAACAATAGAAGCCAGGAGTCGGGTGTCGTTCTTTTCGAGATCTTGCGGGGTCATCCCAAACAAAGGGCTCCCTTCATCGATCCGATGCCGGATGGTCAAGGCGGCGGGAAATGCTATGAGGCGATCGAAATGGAGTTTTAACGTATAAAACCGGCGTACATCGGGCTCTTCTATAGTCGGTTCGTTTCGGATGAGCATTACCCGAAATTCGGCCTCGACCATGGCGTGATGCCGCAGATTTCCGACGCGCAACATCAAGGTGGGTACGCCGTCAAAGGGTGCCACGACCACGGACTTACTGAACATGATTCGGGCAGTTGGTCGCGAAAAGCGTACGAAAATCAAGCCCGTGACCACCGCCATACCGAACATCCCGGTAATGATCTCCAGGGTGGCAATGACATGGCCATACAAGCTGTCCGGATACATGTGCCCATAGCCAACCGTCGCCAGCGTCTCGACACTGAAGAAAAAGGCGTCCGCGAACGACCCGGGTGGTAATTCAGCGATGCTTTTACCACCCGCCCAATAGAGAGTGGCAAACAGGATATTGATCAGGACATAGACGCCAAAGATCAGCCCGGCGAATTGAGGCCAAGTTAATGTGAGGATTGAGTGATAGGCATCACGCCAGTCATATCTCTCGGTATTCAGTTTCAGGAATTCGAGATGACCGGCTTTGACAGAGATTGGGGTGTGCGACCTTTTCATCGATGTTCGTCGAAGGGATTGTGCTTAAGGATTTACTGACACTAGGCAGGCCAACGGCGGCTAGGAAACCGAAAAGATTGCGGGCTCTCTCGCACTGAAGCCATGGGCGGCTCGATCTGAGAATCTCAACCATCAGGTAAAGGACAAATTAGCGCCCGGAAATCGAGGAAATCCGAGTCGCTTTAGTTAGTCAGAAACGCTTCCCAATTGCTTGCTACTCACATCGCTTGGCCGTATCATTTTGGTGAGTTGCATTCAGTTTATCTTAGTTTTCTTCGTAAGTGCGGGTTGCTGCTAGCGAACGGGATCGGAAGTATCATCTGTTTCGGAACAGCTAGTGTTGCCGCCGGGTTCATGTACGGCGAGACCAGTACCCCCCGGGCGTTTTTTCTGTTGTTTCTGATTTTACTTTTTCTATTCACCGGCTTTTACCTGTTCATTCGAGCTCTGAAAGTGATTTCACCGAAACAACGGCACCGCGTTTATCCTTTCCATATTCATCACGACGAAGACAGGTAGATGGGCTGAGGAAGGAGCCGGGAGGAATAAGCTTTTCGCATTTGCCAATTCGGATATGTCGTTTCATTTGGCGTATGCGCATCGTGGTAATCGGAGGAACAGGACACATCGGGACCTATCTCATCCCAAAGTTAGTGGCTGCGCGCCATGAAGTGATTTTGGTCAGCCGCGGCGAACGGGGACCCTATCAGTCGCATCCAGCTTGGCGATCGGTTCGACGGATCAAAATTGACCGGGCAGCAGCCGAAGGGAGCGGCAGCTTCGGCCGCCAGATCGCGGAGTTGAATCCGGATGTGGTGATCGATCTCATTTGTTTCACCCTGAAGAGCGCCAAACAGTTGGTCACCGCGTTACGTGGAAAAGTTCAACATTTCCTCCACTGTGGAACGATCTGGGTCCACGGTCCGAGCGTGGTCGTTCCCACGACCGAGGAACAACCGCGCAGACCATTTGGTGAATATGGGATCCAGAAGGCTGCGATCGAAGCTTACCTGTTACATGAGGCGCGAGTACACGGTCTCCCGGTAACGATTCTCCATCCTGGGCACATTGTCGGTCCGGGTTGGAACCCGTTGAACCCGGCGGGTCATTTCAATCCGGCAGTATTCAAAAAGTTGGCTCGAGGCGAGCAAGTGTCTCTACCGAACCTCGGCCTGGAGACCGTTCACCATGTTCATGCCGAAGACGTCGCTCAATCCTTTTGCCAAGCTCTAACTCATCGGCGCATCGCCATCGGGGAAAGTTTCCATGTGGTCTCGCCTGCCGCGCTATCGCTACGCGGCTATGCAGATGAGATTGCGGCGCAATTCGCCCGGGAAGCGCATCTCATTTTTCAACCATGGGACCAATGGAAAGAAACGGTCTCTCCTGAAGAAGCCGCCGCAACTTGGGATCACATCGCGCATAGTCCTAATTGCAGTATCGCCAAGGCCCAACGGCTTATCGACTATCACCCGAAGTATTCTTCGCTGGAGGCGGTTGCGGACGCGATTGCGGACTGGGACCTTCTTGAAAGTGAGAAGTGATGGTGAGAGGTGGCTAGAAGTAATCAGTAATCAGTAATCAGTGAAACAGTAATCAGTATTGGAGTCGGCTACGCTCAGTCCTTGCAAGCAATGCCGCTCTGCTATTACTGATTACTGTCCTACTGATTACTGGCTCCGCCACCTCCCAAGGCACCCAATCACCACACGAAAGGCCATCCATGCAAATTGAACGATTCTTTGTTTCCGGACTGGCGCATGCGTCTTACATCGTAGTATCGGACAGCGAAGCCATCGTCATCGATCCGGAACGGAGGGTCGAAGGCTACTTAGATTATCTGGCCAAGAATAATTTCTGCCTGAAGGCGATTTTTTTGACGCATCCGCATGCAGACTTCGTGGCCGGCCATGCCGAATTGGCTGCGCGCACCGCTGCACCGATTTTTATCTCGGATCAAGCTCCTGCTAGCTTCAGGCACCAGGATCTGAAAGATGGTGATCGATTAAATGTAGGCTCACTTGAGATCATCGCTTTGGCCACGCCCGGTCACTCACCCGACAGTGTCTGTCTTTCCGTCTCCGAAGACGGCCGCCCGGTCGCGGTGTTCTCAGGTGACACGCTTTTCGCAGGCGATGTTGGTAGACCCGATCTCCGGGATCGCGAACTTCCCGCCACCGAGCTCGCCACTCTGCTTTACGATTCGCTGTTCAACAAACTGCTGAAACTTCCGCCTGACGTGAAGGTCTATCCTGCGCACGGAGCTGGGTCGTTGTGCGGTCGTCAGATTTCATCGGCGCCGTTCACTACCATCGGTCAGGAGATGGCAACGAATTGGGCTCTGCAATTAAAAGAATCGAAGCAATTTGTTGACGCCATGGTTAACAATTTGCCGGATCGCCCGCCTTATTTCAGCCGGTCGGTCACGATTAACCTGAGCGGCGCCTCACCCTTTTGCGAGCTCCCTGAACTCAAGCGCCTAGAAATCTCTGAATTCGATGGGCTAAGACAGGAGGGCGCGACGGTGCTAGATCTCCGGGCCCCGGCTTTGTTTGGTGATTCGCATGTTGCCGGCAGTTTGAATATCGGGATTGCTAGTCCCTCTTTCGCCGTTTGGTGCGGCTTCTTGGTTAGCCCTGATCTACCAATCTTGTTAGTTGCTGACTCTGAATCGGAGGCAAACCGCTCCCGGCTGGAACTCGCTCGGATTGGTTTTGATCAGATCATGGGTTTTGTTCCCGCAGATGATTTAGCCGAAACCCTGCAAATCACGCAGATTGGAGCTCGAGATTTTGTTGAATTATTGGAAAGCGGACAACGCCCCACGGTTCTGGATGTCAGGTCCATGCGGGAATGGACCCAGGACCATGTGGAGGGTGCAGTGAATATCCCGTTGCCGCGACTTTCGCAACGGACCGGCAGCTTTGCTCATAACGCGCCCCTGATCATTTTGTGCGGGAGCGGCTATCGTAGTTCGATCGCGGCAAGCCTTCTCGAAGCCGAAGGGTTCGAGCGTCTGAGTAACGTGATGGGAGGCATGCATGCGGTTCGTCACGCTAGCCGGCCGCGGCTGGCGTCGATCGAGCGAGCGGAAACTGCGCTAACGTGGGAGATCTGAGCTGCGCTGTCCGGAGGCGCGAACTCAGTGGACCGGAGTGGACCAAGTGGACGGAGTAGACTGAGTGCGTGCCCAGGCTCTATCGATGGGCGGTTTATCCACTCGGTCCACTTCGTCCACTTCGTCTACAATTGAGCTAGACTACGGGAGGCCCCTACCCTACACCCAGCGCGTTCTTCAATAGCCCTGGCAACGCCTCAAACGGCGTGAACGGCAAGTTATATCGTTCACGCAATTCGTCCGGGCTAGTGAAGGTCACATGCACTTGGCCGGCTTCTTCCCAAATCAACGCTTTCAATGGAAGATCCAGCGCCAGATTAGGGTATTGTTGCATCAACGGTGTTCCTGCTTTGGGATTCCCGAAGAGAAGGAGGATGGTGGGCCGCAGTTCCAAGCCGGCGGCGGCAGCCTCTGCCGCTTGATCGATCCGGGCAAAAATCTTCATTCCTTTACCCGAAAGAAATGATTCCAATAGTTCCGCCGTTTTTTGCGGGGGATGCGGACTGATGAAATCCATAGGGTTGCGGCCGAACGCTTCGCGAATAGCCAATAGCCAATAGCCGACCGGGTTAAGGGGGGTACTGGCGTATGGGCAATTTTTATTTATTGCTCGCTATAGTTCCACGTTAATCCGCCGTCGATGACGATGGTGGTACCAGTGATGTAATCGGCGTCTGCCGAGGCCAGAAAAGCCGCTACGCCAGCGACATCACCCACCTGTCCCAGGCGGCCGAGCGGAATATTCTCCAGCAATGCCTTCAATTTAACCGGATCATTCAGGAGGGCGGTATTAATCGGCGTCTCGATCGCGCCAGGGGCGATGTTATTCACCGTTATTCCGTAAGGCGCCAGTTCGATGGAAAGGTTCCGCATCATCATTTTCATTCCGCCTTTGCTGGCACAATAAGAAGTGAAATGCGGAAACGGCAGATCTTCGTGCACCGAGCTGAGATTGATGATCTTGCCCGGCTTCTTCACCGCCATGCGGTGCTGAACAAACGCCTGGCTGGCAAAGTACGCACCTTTCAAATTGATACCTAAAACCAGATCGTAGTCATGCTCGGATGCTTCCCAGATCGAGGCATGCTTTTCCACCCCGGCATTGTTGATCAGCACGTCGACGGCACCAAAATAATCGATGGCCTGCTTCATTAGACCATGAATCTGATCTACCGATGAAATATCCGCTTCCACGGCTAAAGCCTTGCGGCCGCCTTTCTGGATTTGAGCGACCGTATCGTTCGCCGGTTGCGGGTTCCCTACATAGTCGATAACAATATTTGCGCCTTCTTCCGCCAGCCGATAAGCGATCCCTTGGCCAATACCCTGGCCTCCCCCCGTAATAACCACCGTTTTTCCTTCGAGTTTCATAAGCGTTTTTTCGATTGAACTCTCTGAGCTGCGAAAGCCTCTAACCGCTCGCCGGGTTTTAGCAACCGAATTACAAAGCACACGGAAAAATTTCACCATAAAGCAGACTTCGCCCCATCTCCCCTTTTGCGACGTCGGCCAAGGTCACAAAGGACACGGAGAACAGAAAATTTAACAGGAAGGCCGCAAAGCTGGGGTTTAAACAGACTCTAACGCGGGTCAGACATTCGCGCCGATCGTGGAGCCTCACGTTCCAATCACCCATTCGACGCGCTCGACGCTTGCTCAGGGCGGGCAAATCGCCAATCGCTTTCACCAATCACTCCTTTGCGGCCTTTGCGATCTTCCTGTTAAATTTTCTGTTTCTTAGTGGCTTTGTGCCTTTGTGTGAGATTTTCTGTTCTCTGTGTCCTTGTGGTGAAATTTTTCCGGTCTTGGCGAACTGTCTCTTTGTGGTGAAATCTCTCCGAGCATGAAACAGGATTTATTTGATCTTACCGGCCAGTTGGGAGTGGTCATCGGCGCGACGGGCGTTCTCGGCGGAGCCATTAGCCAAGCTTTGGCCGGCGCTGGCGCCAGCGTCGCTGTGCTTGGCCGCAACCCGGAGCGCGGTCAAGCTAGAGTTGGAGCGATTCGGGAACTGGGCGGCACTGCCGACTTTTTTTTCGCGGACGCGCTGGATCGAGATTCCTTAAGAAGCGCAAAAGAGAAAATCATCCTACAATGGGGCACGCCGACCATTTTGGTGAATGCGGCCGGCGGCAACGATCCTAAAGTCACCGTTACCAGCGACCTGCCTTTCGAGAAGATTCCAACTGACGATTGGCGCGCCAGTTTTGACCTGAATTTGACCGCTGGAGCTTTCTTGCCGTGTCAGGAGTTTGGAGCCGCTATGAAAGACGCCGGTCGGGGAAGCATCATCAATATCGCTAGCATCGCTGCCCATGTCCCTCTGTCGCGAGTGGTTGCCTATGCCGCCGCCAAGTCGGCCCTGCTCAACCTGACACAATTCCTCGCCCGTGAATGGGCTCCGTATGGGGTGCGGGTGAATTCCATTACACCTGGGTTTTTCCCGGGCGAACAAAATCGTCGCCTGCTTTTTAATGAAAGCGGTAGCCCGACCGAGAGAGGTCAGGCCATTCTGAATCACACCCCGCTAAAACGGTTTGGCCGGCCCGAAGAATTGGCGGGGGCGATCGTATTTTTGGCCAGCCCGGCAGCCAGCGGTTTCGTGACGGGAATGGATTTACGAGTGGACGGCGGCTTTTTAGCTCAGACGTTGTGACAAATTGGCCGGGGTCAGCCGTACTTCTGCGGGCTACAGCATTGAAAGAGCGGAGCCGCACCAGTCTATGAAGGGGCCAGGGGCCAGGAGCCAGAATCCGGGAGTCAGGAGGTCTTGGGTATTCCGCAATTTACTCTGGTAGCGACCCCTCTCGCGGGACTTCGTAAAACGAAGTCGAACGACAAATGACCCCTGGAGCTCAAATGACAATTTGCGAGGCGTGCCGAACCGGCCGCCTCCTGGCTCCTAGCTCCTGAATTCTGGCTCCTTTATCTTTACCTATAGTAATAGCGCCCGTGCGCCCAATAACGACCGCGCCAGTACGGATGCCCGTAATAGCGGTAGCCGTACGGTCCCCAATAATAGCCCCCGCCATAGTAGCCTGGACCGGCCCAACCCGGGCCCGGGCCATAATAAGCAGGCACTGGTATAGGTATAGGTAACGGGAATCCAATCCACCATCCGGCTTTCGCAGGCACTTGGGCAACCAGGCTTACCGCGAATACAAGCCCCAGAATTAATAGGAATTTTTTCATAGCGTGCTCACGGAAAAAGACGAACAAGCAGGGAATTTGGTTACTTGTAACCTTCAAGTATGGCCTGTCAATGTGAACGCGCGTGAGCGAGCGCGAACGCCGATAACCAGCGCGAACGGAAGGCGGAGCGGCTTCGTGGACGGAGTTGGACTTAGTGGACACAGTGGACTTCTGAGTGGACGCCACAGACGGCGCCGGCGCTAGTTTAGCGCCCTCCGGGTCCACTGTGTCCACTACGTCCACTGGCGCGCCGCGATCTCACTGCTACTTTCCGTTTCCGGCGTTCACGCTCGCTCACGGTCGTTGACGCGGTTGGGCAGATTGGCCACCGTATCCTATGCTTGATCTGTTCGCGGCTTTCGATCGGGACCATATGGCAGCCCGGCTGCAGGCCTTGGCACAAGCTCAAATCTATATCGGCACATCCTCATGGAAGTATGAAGGCTGGCTGGGGATGCTTTACGACCGAGCTAACTACGAGAACCGTTCCCGGTTCTCAAAAACCCGGTTTGACCAGGAATGTCTGCACGAATACGGCCAGTATTTCCCAAGTGTTTGCGTCGATGCCGGGTACTATCGTTTTCCGGACGAACGTTATTTGGAAAAGCTCATCACTCAGGTCCCAGCCACTTTTAAGTTCACCTGGAAAATGACCGATGAAATCACCTTTTTTCGGTTTCCCAACTTGCCGCGTTTCGGCGATCGGAAAGGCCAGCTTAATCCAAATTTTCTAAATGCCGACCTCTGTTACAGTTCGTTTCTTCGGCTTCTAGAGCCATATCGCGAGCAGATAGGGGCCCTGATTTTCGAGTTTGCTGAGTTTCGCCCTGGCGATTTCAAAGGCGAAGAAGACTTTCTCGTTCTGCTCGATCGTTTCCTTCAAGCCTTGCCGCCCGGCTGGCCTTATTCAGTCGAAATCCGGACCGAAAGATTCTTGACCGATGCGTACTTGGAGGTACTGGCCAAACATAGTGTGGCTCATGTTTTAAGCCAATGGTCATACATGCCGGAAGTCAGCGAACAGCTTAAACGTCCCGGCATCTTCACCGCCGATTTTCGAGTGGCCCGATTCCTTTTGCGACGCGGGAGGCCCTACGAACGCGCGGTTGAGATTTTCAGCCCCTATCGTGAAACCCGCGAAGTAAACGAAGACGCAAGAAGCGCAGCTCGCCGCTTGGTCTTCGATCTCCCACACGAAGATGGGAAGCCGCTGTTCTGCTACGTGAACAACCGGCTCGAAGGTAACGCGTTGAACACGATATGGAGTGTCATTCGCGGAGACTCGTAGGCCTCGGTAACCGGCGGGAACATTCGCGCGATCGGCTTCGGTCTTGAAAGTAATCAGTAATCAGTAGGTCAGTAATCAGTGCGGAAAGTTGGTGAAGCAGTTACTGATTACTGGCTTTCTGATTACTGATTACTGATTACTTGGCCATTTGCCCCCATCGCGCTGCTTCGGGTCTAGCTCCTGAGGTACGCCGCCAGGCGGCCTAGTGCTTGTGAGTCGTGGGCGATTTCGACGAGGATAGCATCTCGCTCTTCTTGGCTTCTGGCGTATGAGCCATCGGCCAATAACCGTATACGCTGGTCTAACTCAGGATCGAGCGCGATCCGGCCCTCGACCTCGCCTCCCATTCTGCCGACGAACCCAAGTACGGCTTGGAACTGTTCTTCTTCTGTCATCGTATTAAGCTGGGCCACGCCGCTCGATCACGTCGCGCTGCCACGTTGGTCATCACGAAAAACAAGCTTAACGGTGCGCCAGCCAGTGGGGTCACTAGAAAGGACGCTCGACCGGAAGCACAGTTGCAGGAATTCATCCCCCGACCTGAACGCGGGGCGAATCACTGATCCTCCCTCGACAATTGATCTTGGAGGTGTTGCGCCAATCGGCTCACCAAGTCTGGGTTATCGACTAGCTCTTCGAGCAGGCAATTTCGCTCTTTAGAACTGAGCCTTCCACTGGCGAGCGCCCTTAATTGATCATCGGTGTCAGACGGGATATCTCCGGCCATTCGGCCAAACACTTCCGCAGACGCGTCATCCGAAAAGTGGAGCAGCGTGCGAATTTGATCGCCGCTCATAAACATACAACGTGTATTCATTCATTTTCTCCTCCGGAAACGATTGTTCGTTCCCTTAGAAGGACTGCCGGCTGAGCGCCGATTGCAGGAATTTTCAGGGAGGAGCTTGTAGGATATATGACTACGACTCTCGTCCTCCTAAGGAACACGGGCTGATCGTAAGCCCACCGGCCTGGAGGGGAGCCGCTTTACAAGATGGCAGCTCTATCGTTTAGCAGCAGGCGGCTCCCGGGAATGACCCAACGCAATGTTTTGCCCATCGCGTCTATACCGGGCGGCGGATACAACCGGCCCATAGAACTGCCACACCTCGAGACGTTCCCGGGAGCCGCCTGCTAGCAGCCCATAGAGCTGCCAGGCTACAAAGCGGCTCCCCTCCAGGCGTTCATTCCGCTCAATACGCTGCTCGTTTGGACGAGGACGACGACGAGAACGATTGGGATAGTCTTAGAGACTAATTCCGCAGACACGAAGCTAGCAACTCTAGGCCGGTTCGGTTGCGAGAGACTTCTTCAAGAACCTGTTCAAGTTCTTTGTCATCGAGCGTTCCGGCCGCTAGGTCACGGATTTTTGCTTCCATCTCGGTATCGAGCGATTTGGCCGATCGACCACTTACTTCGGTCTCGAACCGTTGCAGGAACCCAAACATCGCCCTGAATTGATCTTCTTCGTCCATGTCCAAATCTCCGGCTGCTCAGCAGCCTCAAAAGCGATCAAAAATCGAAATCGATTCCGATGCGCAAAGCCTTACACAATCCTCCCAAGTAATCTCTAGGAAAGGATCAATCAATTTAAGATTCCAAAGCAAGCGCCGCTTAATGGCAGCTTTGGTCTGGTCAAGGTCACGGCTGATCGTGGCTGCGTGACAACCAAACATTCTGGCGAGACGTTGCTGTTCAACGCTGTGTAAATAGACCAAGCGGAGACAGACCGACTCCCGAGGGGTAAGACTTCGCAAACTATCGGTTAAGGCATCAGCTAACAGAGCGAGGACATCCGAACCATCGTACGGCTCTTTAATGGGTCCATCGCCCGTCTCCGCCGCCAGCACGCCTTGATCCTGGTGCGGCTCAATCCCTCTTTCGCGTTTCCGATAGCCTGGACCCCGCCACCAGCTTTTCAATCGAGAGAGAGCTACCACTGTAAGCCACGACCTCAAAGAGGCGCGGCCTTGATACATCTCCAACAGCTGAACGGTTTTGCCGTCGCGGTCGACACCAGCTAACAGGTCACCGGGGAGATCTTCAATAATCTCGCGGGCTTTCTCTTCAGAATCTGAGTCGGTGCATTTCGAGAGAAGGACCGCCAGACTATAAGGTAACTCGCCAATGACCGCATTGACAGCCGCTTTATCGCCGCCTAGCGCAGCCCTAGCGACAGTCAAATCGTCTTGGTTCGCCATACCGACACTGACGGGCCCAGAATAGCAATGCCGACAAGAATGTCTACGTAAAATGCCATATTTTGGTAGGGACGAGCTCCCCCTCGCCCGAATCTGCTCCCTGCCTTGACGTTTTCTCCCGAAATCGAGAGTCTCTAGACAAGCCAATGTCCACTCGCCTAAACTTCCTGCCGGACGAACGGTTTGCACCGCTCCGGGCTCCACTAACAGAACGTCTGCAGAGAATGGCGGATCTGATCACGCCGGAGAATTTTCCCAGCCTGATCGATTTTCGGATGGCGAATCTGCTGCGGGATGTGTTCGCCGTCGTTAAAGCCGATGAAGGCAGTGTTTGGATCCTTGACCAAGCAAGAGCGCACCTCGTGGTCTCATATGCCTCGGGTCCGCACGCCGCAGGCATCGCCGGATTCAAGCAACCGCTCAGCGCCGGCATCGTCAGCACCTCTTTCATAAGCGAACAAGGATTTGCGGAGAACGAGGTCTATCGCCACGAACTTCACAGTAAGATTCTAGACGAAAAACTGCATGTCACGACCTACGCGATGATCGTAGTGCCGTTCTACCTCTTGAATGCCTGCCGAGGCGTGATCTCCTGTGTACAGTTGATCAATGTTCGGCACGAGGAGGGCCACTCGGTACCGATGACTGAGACACCTCCCGGCTTTGGCATGGACAGCCTGGATTCGGTAAAACGAGCTGCCTTAGTGCTAACCGATCTGATCAACTATCGCCTCCTACGCACCGCCATCGGCTGGGAAGCAAACTGATGAAAACCAGCTCCTGGATAACGGTTGAACAAGCACGCGAAGCGTTGTCGACCGGAAAAGGCGAAGGAATCAAGATCGCGGTGATCGATTCCGGAATCGAAATCAGTCATCCGGACTTAAGCGGCTTACAATTGGCTGATGACATCCATGTGATCGGCAGTGAGCTGCAACTGGTGATCCGGCCCGGAGATGGTACGGACCTGTTCGGTCACGGAACGGCGGTAGCGGCGATTATCCGGTCATTGGCTCCCGAAGCCGCGATCGGCAGTTTCCGCGTTCTGAACGAGAATAACGCCTCTCGCACCGATGTAATTTGTGAGGGGGTTAACCTGGCGTTGGATCACGGCTACAAAGTGCTGAATTGCAGCTTTGGTTGCGGAGTGTCTGAGCACATTCATCGATACAAAGCGTGGATCGATCAGGCCTATCTGAAAGGTGTTCACGTGGTAGCCGCTTGCAATAATTACGATTACACCAGGCCGGAGTGGCCCGGTTATTTCCCTTCGGTGATCACGGTTAATTACGGCGAACTGAAAGACAAAGAAGATTTTTATTTTAAACCCGGGAACCTGGTTGAATTTGTCGCCCGTGGAACCGGTTTCGAGGCGGCCTGGAAAGGCGGCCGCCGGCGCCGGATGCATGGCAGTAGCTTCGCTGCACCGCACGGAGCCGCTTTTCTTGCCCGGATTTTATCGGTGTATCCGGACCTGGCGCCCCTCCAGGCAAAGTCGCTACTGCATCAACTGGCTAAGCCGTGGGATGACGAAGCGTTCTCGACGCTGCTAGCTCCTAGTGTGCCTAGGTAGGCCGAGAGAGAGCGAACGGAGGGGCCCGCCCAGTCAAGTGGACGGGAGTGGACACCGTGGACTGAGTAGACGCAGTGGACCTGGACCAGCCTGGCCTACTGCGCGTCCACTCAGTCCACTAGGTCCACTATTTGTCCACTACCTACCCACGCTATGGCGCCTGCAATCGCCCGCTACGGCTGCGTCTATTCTATAGATACTGAATCTTTTCTTTGACCAATTTTGCTATGCGAACCGATTCCCTCATTTCCAGACAGGAGGTAGCGAAACGGTGGCCGTTGTTTGGGTCCCTCACCGCGTTGTCGGGCGCCATCTTTCTTGGTTCCTGGCTGTGTTCAGCCGCTGCGGCGTCGATGAGTGGTAGCGGTTTCGTGATTCAACAAAACGGCTACATCCTGACGAATTACCACGTCATAAACAAAGCGAGTCGAATTACGGTCACGATTCCGGGACGTCAGGCTGTGTCTGCTCGCGTAGTCACAGCCGATCAAGAGAAAGATCTCGCGATCCTTCAAGTATCGCTGAGCAATTTGACGGCTTTACCGATTGCTTCTTCGGAAACAGTCCAGGTTCTCGACTCCATTACCGTGTTAGGATATCCGCTACCAACCGAGCTCGGAACGGCTTTATCAGCGTCCGATGGCAAGGTGAACGCCGTCAGAGAAGGTCATAACGGCGGCACCAGCTTATTCCAAATCGATGCCAATGTTAATCCGGGTAACAGCGGCGGACCGCTGCTTAACAATCACGGAGAGGTGGTGGGAATCATTGTCTCAAAAATCAACTCTCTGCAGTACGCCAAAGAAAACGGGGCTCTACCGGAGCGAATTAACTTCGCCATTCCGATCAATGAAGCTCGACAGCTTCTGCGCAAGGTTATTGCTAATTTCACACCCTCTAACCGGCAAGAATTGTTAACCGATCAACAAGTGTTTCAATCAGCCAAGGGTTCAACCGTACTGATTGTAGCGGACCAAGATGAAAACGGAAGCGTTACCTACTCAGAGAATGAGGAAAACGGATCCCTGGCACGATTCATCGCGGAGTTTGTTCGAGCCGGTGAAAACGGATCGGGCGAGGGTCAAACCGACTACTACGCCACGCCCTGCGACTACTTCGAAAACGGACAATGCACCCATGAGTCCATCTCCCGGGAGTTGCAGGATTACAATTACAAGTGGCCCTCGCGCCAATATCAATTGTTAGGTGCGCCAATGGTCAATGCCACGAACCGGGGCGACCAATATGAAGTCGCTTTCAAAGTCTCTTTTTTCTTGCGTAATCGGGGGAAGGCCGCCAGCGGCGTCTGTTATTTTCGGGCTCAAGTGGTTCGCCACGAGTATAGCTTCTTGATCACGGCTATCCGGGAGAAGTTCGCTGCCGGCGGAAACCAGGAATGAGAGCGTATGGGCGTATGGGCGTATGGGCGTATCGGCGTATCGGCGTATCGGCGTATCGAGGCGCGAAGCGCTGAAATAATTTAGCCTAGGGTGAGTCTGCGAGCCCTAGGTAATCGGGTTATGAAGCGCCTAGCGCTGTAAGCGCGACAGAATTACGATCATCCGACGTCGCCGATTGTGCGGGATCAATGGGTAAAACGTAGCAAAATCATGCCTCGTTTCTCTCGCGCTTTCAGCGCTAAATGGTCTTATTTGCATGATCCTGGGCCTCGCGGACTCAGCCCAGGCTAAAATCTCTCCAGCGCTTCGCGCCTCTAATCACCTTCACGCCCATTCGCCGCATCGCCGTTTCGCCCACACGCCGACACGCCCACACGCCGACACGCCGAGCACGCCCTTTCGCCTCTCTTCCCCTGCCCGCCCTTGCAACCGAGGCGGCTACACGCGATTATTCGGCGCTAGATGCCTATTCTGGACGAACTCATGCCAGCGCTGAAGTCCGTTCGCGGAATTCGCAGGTTTTGGTATGCGCGCTCTGAGTGGCTCCCTCGACTGGTCGCCGAATATCAGGAGGTTGATGAGAGCGACAACGCCCTCCCGTTCAGCAGAGATAGCTCGGTCTACACTCGCTTAGCGAAAGCAGCGATCCAACTCGGCGAAAGTCTGATCGCCCTGGAAATTGCCAGCGAGGGCAGCAAAAGCCTGGAGCTCGCATTTCGGCAGAAATATCCGGAACTAGTAACCTCGCAACAAATCGACTTGGCTCGCGAACAAGCGATCGCGCTGTCGAGGTTAGGCTCCATTCGCGAGGCGCAAAAAATCCTGCGAGATTTGTTAGCGATCCGCGCCGAGGACGATAAATCGTTGAGCGCGCTGGGACGGACTTACAAAGATCTGGCGAAATTTCCAGGTCCCGGCCGGAAGAAATTCCTGGAGCGGTCGCGAGCCTGCTATTTACAGGCTTACGCAGTGAACGGGGAATACTACCCTGCTATCAACGCCTGTACTTTGTCGCTCTGGCTAAACGACCGGGCAGCCGCCCGCAGATTGGCCGGAGAAGTGAAACGGCTTTGCCTCGAGTCGCTCGCTTCTAACCCTGACGATTACTGGGCCTTGGCCTCGATCGCCGAAGCCGAGTTAGTCCTAAGCGCTGATGTGGGCGAGATTACTCAACCGACCTTCGACTATTACCAAAAATACTCGCAGCTCATGCGCCAAAAGCGTGGCTGGGGCGATCTAAGCTCCACCAGCGAACAGGCCAAGCGGATCTGCGAATCGTTAGATTGGCACTTCGGAGCTCTCAAAGGAATCTTCCACCTGCCGGATGTTATCATTTTCTCCGGTCATATGGTGGATGCGCCTGGCCGAGAAGTGCCGCGTTTTCCGAGTCAATACGTGGACGCCGTCGCAGAACAGATACGATTAACCTTAGAGTCCGTTGATGCTCAGATCGGTATCTCATCGGCAGCATGTGGCTCGGATCTGCTTTTCATTGAAGCAATGTTAGCCCGGGAAGCCGATATCCAGGTGGTTCTTCCTTGGCGAAAAGAGGAGTTCAAAAAGACCAGCGTGTTGGCCGGTGGCCAGGAGTGGGAACCACGGTTCGATGGAGCCCTCGAAGACGCCACGTCCGTCACCTTCCTTTCTCAACAAGGCGCTCCCAGCGGAAGTCTCGGTTACGTCTATTGCAATGACTGCATGAACGGGATGGCATTGTTCCGGTCCGAAAAACTGGGCTCCGATGTGCGTCCCATGGCAGTCTGGGACGGCCGGCGCGGAGACGGTCTGGGCGGCACTTCCAGCTTTGTAGATTTCTGGACGTCGAAAGGTCATCCGGTGGAAGTGGTCGATCTTGAAAAAATCACGGCTGCCAAACCAAAGGATGAAAAGTTTGACCGGATCTCGTTTGGCGAAATCACGGTGAGCGAAGGCCAGCAGACGATAAAAACACTCCTGTTTGCCGACGTGGTCGGTTACAGCAAGATCCCGGAAGACCAGATCAAACACTTCGCGCCGGAATTCCTGGGAATGATTTCCTCACTGATTTCCGAACCACCACGTCCGGTACTAACCAATACCTGGGGCGACGCCATTTATTTCGTGTTCGATGAACCGGTATCGGCCGGGAACGTCGCCCTCCGCCTGCTGGAAACGTTGAAACAAGGAATCTGGCGGCGGGAGCTGACCGCTCCCCTCAACCTCAGGATCAGCCTCCATACCGGCCCGGTGATCCTGTGCCTTGACCCGGTCATTCGACAGATTTCTTTCACGGGATCGCATGTTAGCCACGCCGCACGGATCGAACCGATCGTGCGGGAAGGCGAAGTTTGGGCCACGGAAGCGTACGTTTCCTACGCCATGATTGACAGCCAACGACGGGGCAGGCAATGCCGGTTCGGGTTCGACTATCTTGGGCAGATTGATTTCGCCAAGCGCTACGGCCGGTATCCTCTCTTCAGACTGAGCTCGCCGATCACCGACGGCGCTGATACGGAAGGCTCGGAATAAGCGTGATGATGGCGACTGCGCGTTTAGGCCAGGTGAACCGATCGCTTCGCGACTACGGTTATGCGGAGCCTGCCGCAGACCTAGCTGGACAGTCGCCGCTACCGCTTGGCGCGGCGCCCCCTTTGTTGAGTTGACGCGCGGACAGCCGCCGGATGAGCCTGCCAGCTTCACTGCTGGAACCGATAAATTAGTTTGCAACTCTAGGCTGTTCTACCGTCTTATCGTCAACGATCGCCCGGTATGGACGGTCAAAAATCAGATAAAAGAAGGTACTCCAAAATGGCTGAGTCACTGAAACAAGAGCGTCAAACTAAAAAGACAGAAGGTAATCTCGACCCGGCAAAACAGGGCGAAGAGAAAGCAGCGTCGGAGCTCGGCGCAGAGGTTGCCGGCCGGTCGGTTCTTATTTTTGTATCCTGTCCACACTGCGGCTCTAACCGAATCATATCGCTCGACTATGAGGGCGAATGGTTCACCTGCGGCGAATGTCAGGGCACGTACCAGGTGGTTGCTTAACCTACTCGATTAGTTCCCCCCATGTGGGGTCTTGAAGCTGAAGAGTGGGATCCTCCAACTCGCTGCGATTGAATTTCTCATACTGGGCCGAATAATCGTCCCATGGGAATAGATGCACTTTGGTGCGGTCCCCGGGTCGCAAGCACCCGATGTGCCACCGAGAATTGGATCGACCCCAGTTGGGTGGTTTTTCGCTGTTGGGCATGCGGGAGTACAGAAAGGTCGTCGCTGTAGTTGAGGAGCCGACGAATCAACCTGCGACCGGATTACTGGCAGCTCGCGAAGGGCTCCCCAACGCCCTTCAATTTGACCATAGCCTCGTAGCCAGCCGAACCTCGGGTCTCGGATTGTAGCTTTCGCAGGATTCGAGCGATATGCTGATGAACAGTTCGGACACTGATTTTAAGGATACTGGCAATGACGCCGTCTTGTTTTCCTTTGATCACCCAATGCAGCACTTCGACCTCTCGTGGGGTTAAACCAACCCGCTCGAGATCGTGCGGGCCGGGAACGACTTCGTTGGCGGCGGCCCTCAGGGCTTCTAGGCGTTGTAGGTTCCGATGGGCCAAAGCTAAGTTCGGTGCGGCCAAGCTCAACAGGAGGGCTTCCTCCCCGGTAAAATCTTTGTCCCGATTCACGGTGACGCCTGCGATATGACCCGGGATGTCAAGGGTAACCACCGTTTGATGACGTATGCCGAGCGGTACAAAAACGTCTAAGTAAAGGGCGGTTTGTTCAAACTGTCGCTGACTTATACAATCGGTTAACCTAATCGCGCCTTTGGCGCCGGTCCGCGCAACAGGAATGACTGGGTTAGTCGGGACTAATTCCACAATCCTTTTTTTAATCTCGAAAGAGATCGGCACCTGGTCACTCGTCGCGCTAATCACCTCCCCGGTTTTGAGGTTGAATGTGTCCAAAGAAAAGACACTAGCCTCGATCAACTCGCCAAGCGCGCTAAACACGATAGTAGGGAATTGCTTTAAGCTCTCGGCGCTGTGGATCCGTTGCAGGCTGCGCAGCAAAGCCTTTACGCTTCTGACTGAATCGATTCCATGGTGGTAGGAGCTTGCCGGTTACATCCCTGCCAGTGCGACCTACTAGACCCAGCTTGCACCTATAAAGGATAGCGCCTTGAAACGCACGCCAAAAAAGCGCCTCGGGACAAAACCCCGATAGTCCAGCACTCCCTTCTTCCTTTCGAGCACGAGGATGATTAGTTTAAGGAGGTACGGTCTTACCGATTACTGATTACTGATTGGCGCCCGTCACTCCGAGGCGTTTGGCTTCGGCGAAATCGGCATTGGCCTTATCTCCCTGGCCTAGTGTCTGGTAAGCCTTCGCGCGGTTGTAGAACGCGCGACCGTAATTCGGATTCAGCTGGATCGCTTCGTTAAAATCGTTGATTGCCTCCTGAGTCTTTCCTTTCTCGGAGAACGCGATCCCTCGGTTATAATAGGCTAGCATATAGCTCGGGTTTCTCTGGATGGCTTCGTTATAGTCAGCCATGGCATGATCGACATCCTTTAGATCGTCATAACACAGCCCGCGGTTGTTGTACGCGTCTAGTAAATTGTCATTGATGTCGATCGCATAGGAATAATCGCTGATCGCTTTCTTATAGTTTCCTAAAGTCTCATAACACAGTGCCCGCATGTAGTAAGCATTGGCGTACCTCTGCTCGCGTTCAATCGCTGCCGAGAAATCTGAGATCGCCGGATCGTACTCCTTGGCGTAATAGTGCAGCAAACCGCGGTTGTAATAAGGATCGGCGTACTGAGGGTCAGAATGCATAGAGGCGTCATAATCGCTCAACGCTTGCTGGACATTGCCCTTGTCGTAATAGGCCAGGCCTCGATTGTTGTAGGCCCGGGAAACGTTGCCGTTCAGGTGCAGAGCCTGATTATAGTCAGCAATCGCGTTGTCGTACTGCTTTTCCTTCCAATAAACAATGCCGCGGTCGTTGTAATAGTCGGGATTATCGGACCGCAAACGAATCGCCGTGTTGTAATCGTTTAGCGCTGGTTCGTATTGCCCCAGACTCTTATAGCAACTGCCGCGTTTGCTATAGGACTCGGGATTGTTGGCATCAAATTTAATCGCCGTGGTGTAATCATTGACTGCAGCCTGGTAGTCTCCCTGGGTCTCATGCGCCTGACCGGCAGCTAACGCGCTGGCGACATCCGTCGGACTCGACGTCGCGGTCGACCGCGCCTTCGGTGTGGTTGAAAATGGGGTTGGGCCCGGCGTCTGTCCGGCTACGTGTTCTCTTTTAAGGCCTTGGCTCACAACATAGGCTGCCACGATCCCGAACCCAACCAGCCCGATCACCAAGAAGACTAGGACCAAGATTACAACGATTACCGCCACCGGAGCTTTTGGCTTGGTCGGCATCGGCACTCCACCAACAGTCCCGGAGACCGTACTGGGATAAGCAGGAGAACCGGTCTGCGCCGCCCCGCCGCCGCCGGTGCCAAACTGTCCCGAACTTGGGGTTTGGCCGCCAGGGACCGCCGCCGGTTGAGAGATGCGAGCAGGCGGCCTTTCTTCGCGGCGACTCGTCGACGCCTGATTGCTCTCGCTGCTTGCTCGGTCCATCAGAATCTGGATCGTCGAAGCGAGTTGCTTCAGATGTTGATCCAGCGGCGGGGTTAGCGCATCAAGCCAGTGCGGCGAGCTGATATAGTATTCCAGAGCTCTGGCCGGCGGTACATCTTCGATGCGAAAAGGGATGATCGGGATACCGTGATGTACCGCTCGCTCAACCTCGCGCTTCACTTGATTGGATCGATTTGCGTTCCCGGAAAAGATGAGGAGCATCCCACGGCATTTCTCGAGGGCCTCAATGATCGCCTCTGCGTAATCCATCCCCGGCAGAACATCGCGCGGCGCTATCCAACAACGGATCCCGGCAGATTCGAGAGACGCACATGCGGCATCCGCAGTGAGCTTGTCATCGATCGCGTAACTTATGAATACATCAACGGCCATCTTGTGTCCCAGACGAGATTTGTTGCGCTGATTGCAGCATTTTTTACCAGTAGCGTCTAGCATCCATCGCTAACAAATGCATGGGAAACGCCGCGAAGGCTCCCGCGGCCCCGGGACCGTGGAGCGCTGCGACCACCTCTCACTACAGCCCCTCGGGATGCCTCATCACATAGCCGTTCGCAGGTCGACCCCGGGTCTGCCAGCGTGGCCCGTGGGTATGATCACCATACCCGGTATCGAACCGTAGACCGGCAACCACCAAAAAGACATGCCCCCTGCTTGCATAGATCGTAAGCCACCGGCCGGCGCCGTGCTCTCCGTACCCACGGAAACTTCCGGAAGGGGTCGGTGTTTCCAAGCGACCGATCGCATGGAGAACATAGGAGATCGCGCCAGAGCAATCATAGGCATTATCGTAGAATGTTTTATGGCCTCCTCCGTACCGGTACGGTTTACCGATCAGCTCATTCCCCGCTGCGATTGCTTGTCTTACCACCGCAGGCGCCTGCGTTGGCGGGCTAGCTAAAGCTCCTTCCATGTAGGCAAAATGCGCAGGATTGTATTTATAAGAATACGGCGGAGCCGTCTCACACCCGGCCAGAACGAGTGTCAGGCCAATAAAAACAAACAGAAACTTCTTGGGCAGCACGGCTGGATTCTGCCACAGGTGAAGAAACGCCGTCAACGGCGGGGCTCGCCTTAGGCGAGCCCCGCTACCAGAGCTCATTCGCGTTCGAGAACTTCTTTAGCACCGGATCGTAACGGGTGGGTTCAAGGATCGGCAGTAAGCGGCTGAGGATCAGATTGAACGGGGTGTGGGTTGCCCGCACATAGAGATCCAAGGGCTCGAGTTCCATTCGGAAATGCAGCTTGGGATCGTAGTTGAGCGGTGCGCTATGATAGTAGCGATACCCGTTCTGGATCGCCCAAATCACCGTATCTCGCCAAGTGACAAAATACAGGTGCCGATCGAGCGCGACGGAATAGTCCAGGCCGATATAGTTGTCGCGCAGGACTCCCTCGTGGACGACGCAGGAGGCAAAAGCCACGATCCGACCTTCCATCCGCCAGATTAGAAAACGGGAACGATCCGGCATCCTCTTGCCCAATTCCGAAAGGTAAGTGACGTTCAGTTCTTCGAACTTCTGAGTCGCGCGCTGGTAAACGCCTTGGTAAAGCGGTAAAACTTCTTCGGCGTAAGGCGTAAGGTCAGTGACCACTTCAAATCCGATCGGTGGTCCGCTGGCGCTTTTGCGGAACTTACGGCGCAAGTTCTTGCGCATGGCATGACTGAGTTTCGTGTTGAGGTACTCTTCAAAATCTCGAAAACTCAGTTCCATACCGGTGGCCGGCATACTGGGCACTCGGGTAAACCCGCCTGTAACCATCGAATCAAGCGATGAACGGTAATTCCTGGGATAGTCTTTGAATACGATCATCCATGCCCCGAGCGATCTACCGACCTGGGGTAACGCTTCTTTCAAGCCGTTCACCGTCCACCCGACCTCGCCCGTAACCAGATCGCAGGCGATATCTCCTTCCCCCGCCGAACTTCCGACCATAATCATCGGCAGCTTTGCAAAAGAAGGCAAAACCCTCCGGACCGCCTCAACCGAACGGCGAACGAAAGCCGGCGTCCCTACCACCAGGTCCTGATGCACCAACAGAAACGGCTGCACGGCCCGCGTCGTACCAGTGTTATCCTTCAGCAGCAGATAAAGGTGTTCAAACTGTTTCCCCAATGCCGATTGAGTGATCTCGTAGTACCGGTGGTCGAGAGCATAACGGTGAAACCCGAACTCGAAGGCAGGTCGGTCTTCTTCGGCAATCTGATCCACCGCGGCAGCCGAGCCGAAGGATGTACGTAAAGACAAACTCGGCGAAGACCGTGGCGGTTCTTGTTTGGTCTCTTGTACCAAGGTGTAGGAGCCAACCATCTTATTAAAAACCGGAGATTTCAAAGCGACGTTCCTAGTGCGGCGCCGGGCAGAATGCAAACAGAAAGGAGCTAGCAGGGCATGCGTGGATTGCATGGGCCTCACTAGGGCCAGATGACGCGCGGGCGGGGCGAACGCATGGGACCCATGGGACTGATGTAACACTTGGCGCGCATGCGCCCCTCCTAGATTCTAGATTCCAGCTCCTAGCTCCTGCCTCCCAACCGGCGCCGCCAAATTCTGGATCGGGCCTAGCGGCACGATCCGAGTCGGGTTGATATCGTCGTGGGTATAATAGTAATGGCGCTTGATGTGGTCGAAATTGACGGTATCAGCGATTCCTGGCTGTTGATATAAATCGCGTAAATAGCTGAACAAGTTATTGTAATCGATGATTCTACGCAAATTGCATTTAAAGTGTCCGTGATAGACCGCGTCGAATCGAACCAGCGTTACAAATAGGCGCCAATCGGTCTCCAACGGGGTGGCCCCAAAGAGAAAACGTCTTTCAGACAGCCGTTCTTCGAGGATATCGAGCGTCTGAAACAGAGGTATCACGGCCGCCTCATAAGCGTTCTGTGACGTAGCAAAGCCCGCCTTGTAGACGCCGTTGTTGACCGTGTCATAAATCAGCGCGTTCAGCTGGTTGATCTCGGCTCGGTGTTCCTTGGGATAAAGATCGAGTTTCGTAGCGCCCAGATCATCGAACGCCGAGTTAAAAATCCGCATGAGATCGTCGTCGGAATTGGTCACGATCCGTTTCTTCTCTTTGTCCCAGAGCACCGGCACCGTGACCCTACCGCGATAATGAGGGTCGGTTTGGAGGTACGCTTCGCTCAGAAATTTGAATCCGTTGATTGGATCCGGAGTGTGGCCCGCCCCTTCTCGGAATGCCCAGCCGCGATCATCGCGGATTGGGTCGACAACCGTCATTCCAATGATTTTCTCTAGCTGTTTGAGGCGCCGGACAACGATGGTGCGATGAGCCCAGGGACAAGCCCACGAAACATAAAGGTGATAGCGTCCCGCGACTGCCGGGTATCCCGAACTTCCGTCCGATGTAACCCAGTCCCGAAATGCGTCCTCCTGGCGCTCAAACTCACCCGTATCACTCTGTTCATCCGGAAACTGCGCAGATGCCATAGGAGACAACTCTCACGCAAAGACCCAGCCCGCAACGCTTCGCGTAGCGATGCGGGCGTGGCGGTAGGCGCGAAGCGCTGAAAGATGTTAGCCTAGGCTGAGTCCGCGAGGCCTAGGTTCCGGGCAAAAAAAAGATCAGCTGAAGGCGCGAAAGAATTGAGGCTGGCTCGACGCGGGATCTGCATCATCATTATCTGTCGCGCCTTCAGCGCTGATCACCTTCACCTCGAAGTTCCTAGGCCTCGCAGACTCAGCCTAGGCTAAATTCTCTCAGCGCTTCGCGCCTCCAAATGCAACGCCCCACCCTAGAGGGTGTCGTCTGCGACCTTTCACCAATCACTAATCACCTTTCACCGGGTTTCAGGGCCCTCTCACGCCTTCTGCCCCCTACCCTCGGGCTGATCGTCTCTTTGTTCGATCGTGATTTGGTCGTTTCGCAGCTCGTCTTCTGAGACGTTCTTGGGCAGGGATCCTGCCGTTGAGGTAATCGCGATCGCGACCACACTCGTGTAGCGAGCGATAATGCTCAGTCCATCCGTATTTCCAATTCTACTCATATGTTCTCCTTTTTGTTCGGGGGGAACATTAGAGCTTTGGAACCTATTGACGGTCTCGTCCGCTAGAACGTTTAATAACTCGTCGGAACGGCCCTATAGGCTGGTGAACGCGTGCAAGGAGCGTGCCAGCGCAGGACTAGGCAGTTTGCCTCGGAGAAGCGGGTCTCCGGAGTTCGGCGTTTACCCAGAGTAATGCGAAAAACGCACTCTGCGTGGGGCACATCGCAAGATCTGGAAGAAAAAGGCCAAACCGACTATCTTCAGCTCACCTTGTCTGGACCTCAGCATGCCCCCCGACTCGAATCCCTGATTGGTGATCGTCGCCAGCTCGATAGCCTGATCATCAACATCGAATTGACGCTAACCAGTATCATTCAGGGTGTCGCCCTTTCCTTTCTATGCGAAAATGCGACCGTCGCGTTGAGTCATGGCCGTATCCAGGATCTGCTGTACGTCGCGAACGGCTTGCTCTTAATTCTCCTGTTTTGGTCAAGGTCGACCGGCCACACCCTGACATTGATTCGTTGGCCACTCGATTTTACCCACAACTTTTTCTATTTCGGCGCGGCCTTCCTAGAGGCAGTGGCGTTCGGCCAAATCGGCAATGCCGTTGCCTGGTACGGAACACTCAGCTGTTTTTCGGTCGTCGTATGGCTCCTGTTCATCTTGGATCTGAGACTGATCTCCAGGCGCACGAAAGGCGTGAGCGACAACCGGCTGGATCAATTGATGGTTCTGGTGCGCAAGGACCAGAATCTTAACATCCTTTGGCTGATGCCCGCATTAGTCGCGTTTCATGGCGGCGCAGCCTGGTTTTGCTCCGAAGCCAACGCGCATTGGCCGGATTGGGTGTTGCTGCCAGCCGTAGTCCAATTCGTCTGCTTCCTCGCTTATCTGATCTATTTCCTGAGAATGATAGCTAGGCTATTTGTCCTGATGCATCCCGTAGAGACAGTATGAATATTTTTCCCTGACGTTATCGATGTATCTCACTCTACTCGGGAGACTTCCGAAACGTGCGGTATCACACGGTCGCAAACTGGCGTTCCATGGCATCGAGGCGATTGACCCAAGCACGCAGGGCTGCCGACCAATCCGGGTCAGCCGGGTTAGGTTCGCCGAGGAGCCCGTCGATTCTCGACATCGCGAGTCCCTTCAGAAAAATCGCTTCCGGTGTGACCCATCGCAAACAAACTGCATATTTCCCGCTCAAATACGCGTCGAATTCTTCGACGATCTGCGCCTCGTCGATTTGCTGACCGTAGGATTCAGCGGTGCGCTGGTACCGCGTAAAGAACTCTTGTTTCAGCGGATCTCCAAGCATGCCCACCGAGTCCGGGAAAACGAATAAATCTGCCGGATACATCTCGATCCCGTCCACTACATAAGGCGGCAGAGGGAGAAATCCGACCCGGATTTGAGACCGATAATCCGCCAGTGGGTTTGGACGCCCCAGGCAGAGCGCATCCAGTCTATAAAAATTCCTCTCGATATAAGTCTTATCGGCCGGACTCAGCGGCGGCAAGGGGCGACAGGTGTCGATGGAATCACTCATAACAGAGGTACTCTTGACTTATTGAACCTATAACCTCAGCGAGTCTCTCCACACAAGATCGAACGTTTCGGCCGCTACCGCATCCTGGAAGGCTGACCGCTAGTTTCTAAAACAGAAAGCCAGAGATCCCCGTCCGGCTCGACTCGGCGGCGGCCATGCGTGACGAGATCGAACGGAATATGGACGAAGGACCCGTGCCATCTCCCCACCAACATATTGGTCCGCCCACTCATTCCGGCGTGGACCGCTGCTTGAGCCAACCTGGTGCAATAGACGTTGTCTTGCGCAGAGGCCGGCACACTTCTGATCAGGTAACTCGGGTCGACGTATTTGAGGTTAATCTCCATCCGGCGCCCCGCAAAAAATTGATTGATCCTCTCCTTAAGAAACAAGCCGATGTCGCCTAAACGTACATTGCCGGACGCATCAGTTTCATTACCAACTTCCATCAGATCCTGCCCGGCCCCTTCCGCCACTACAATCACTGCATGTTTGCGCTGGGCAATCCGATGCCGAAGCATCTCCAACAATCCGCGACCGCCCTCCAACTCAAAAGGCACCTCAGGAATCAGGCAAAAATTAACGTGTTGAGCCGCCAATGTGGCAAAACAAGCAATGAACCCGGAATGACGCCCCATGAGCTTGACCAGACCGATCCCGTTTACAGCGCCAATCGCCTCCACATAGGCAGCAGTAACGGCTTTCACTGCCTCCGCGAATGCGGTCTCGAACCCGAAACTTTTGTCGATATACATGATGTCGTTATCGATCGTTTTCGGGATGCCGATTACACTCTTGCGCAGGCCACGCCGGCGAAGTTCGGCATTGATGGCGGCCGCGCCCCGTAACGTACCGTCGCCGCCGATAACGAACAGGATATCGACGTTCAACTCTTCCAAATGATCGACCATCTCACCGACATCTTGGGGACCCCGGGAGCTGCCCAAAACTGTGCCGCCGAATGTGTGGATGGTAGAAACTGATTCGGGCCGGAGTGTCAACGGCACATGCCCGAAGCGCGGCACTAACCCCTCGTATCCGTACCGAATGCCATAGATCCGCGTAGTGCCATAATGGTTGTAGAGTTCGTTAACAATGCCTCGAATGATATCGTTCTGCCCGGGGCAAAGGCCGCCGCAGGTAACAATGGCGGCGGTCGCTTTCGGCGGATCAAAGAATATCTTTTCCCGGGGGCCGGCTATCTCAAAACTTAAAGGAATTTCACCCCGGCCGAACACTTCCTGCGAAGCAGGCAGCCTGTCATCATAGAGGACTCGATGGCTCTCGCTTTTGAATCGCTCAGAATGCCCATGACGCAAGGGTGATAGATATTGCGCCTCTCCCAACGACTCAATCGACCATAGCATGAGGATCCCTACCAAAAACAGCTCGTTCCCTGAAGCAAGCGGAAACTCCAATCGGGAGTCGTCTTAGGCTCCTCCCGAATAGCAGATAGCAGATCGCAAATAGCAGATGGAGTCTGCAGCCACGCGCGCGGTTATTTGCTATTTGCTATTTGCTTTTCGGAACGAGCTTCAGGCGAGTTCCGCGTTACCAATAATTTCTAGCGTAGGGTCCATATGGCCCGTAAGGGCCGTAGGGACCGTATGGGCCCGGGCCGTAAGGTCCGTAGGGCCTATAGGGCCCGTAAGGCGAGTACACCCGATAAACTCTTCGTACTCTTCCGCCGGGAACGAGGTGCAAGGCTACCAACGTTCGGTTATCAATACGCCCGGTCGGAGGCAAACCTCGCGATTGTTGAAATCTGCCGATCGCATCTACCGTCATTTCGCCGAGTTCCCCATCCACAGGTCCCTGATAATAGCCGCGGCGGGCGAGTTCTATCTGAACAGTGGCGACTACGCGAGGGGGACGGGCTCTACCGCGCGCTTGTCCATAGGGCGATCCTCCATAGGGATTCCCATAGCCACCTCCATTAGGTCCTCTGTTATAACTTTGGTTTGGAGGTTCGTTTTCCGGCGTTTCTTCGTTCGGTTCCTGCTCTTGAGACGGTGTCCGATAAGTCGGGGTTTGCGGCTGCACCCTCGGTCGAACCTCCTGTGACGGCGACGGGCGCGGAGTCGCTACACGAGGCCGGGGAGTCGAAGACTGGATTGCTCGCGGTGGGAGTGCTTGCGGCGCCGAAGCCTGCGGTCTCGGTGTGCTGCTTGGGGTGCTAGCACCGGTTTCGTTGCCATGGCGCGTCGCATTTTGTGGAGGAGGATAATCGCCAAGTTTTAGTCCCAAAGAACGCATGGTCTCATCGTTCAAGGAGCCAGTAACCTTCAAGCCGTAGCGTATTTGATAACGGCGAATCGATGCATCCGTTTCTGAGCCCGGTTGACCGGTTGCTTCCCCGTAAAAGAACCCTTGGTCTTTTAATTTTTGCTGGACCGCTTTGGTCAGCTCGTCGCCCCAAGCGCTAACCGAGAAAACGGCGAGCGCGAGAATAAAAAAGAAAGTCTTCATGACGGACAGGAGTAGTTTCAAGTGCTGTAGCCGTACTGACGCACACTACTGAATTTGGTTTCATTAGCGAGTCCGAGTTTTGCTCGCCCACGCGCGATTGCCTCACCCGGAACTTCGGAATCGTCCTCCTAAGGAACACGGCGTGGCATGCCCAAGGCCTGGAAGGGAGCCGCTTTACAAGATGGCAGCTCTATCGGTTAGCAGCAGGCGGCTCCCGGGAACGTCTCGAGGTGTGGCAGCTCTATGGGCCGTTGTATCCGCGGCACGGAATAGGCGCGATGGGCAAAACATTGCGTTGGGACGTTCCCGGGAGCCGCCTGCTAGCAACCGATAGAGCTGCCAGACTACAAAGCGGCTCCCCTCCAGGCGTTCGGGCCGCTCAACCCGCGGCGTGTTTGCAACCCTTCTGTCTTCGTTGGGGGTCCCTTGGGCCTCCCTATTTAGCAGAAAAATGCAGTAGGATGAATGCAGATCGGATGAGCAGCAGCAACCCGATCCAGGCCAGGAGCTGTACCCCAGCTCGCCGGAAACCGCGTAACAGATCGTTTGATAGAGGCATGGGCTAACTATTGCCTGCGGACGCCTATTCTTAGCCCCTATTCTTTATACTCAGCCAGGACGCTTGCGAATTTGTCTTCACCTAGCTCAGTGAAAGCGATACGCGTCTTCGGCTTTCGCTCGAGCAGCGCGGCCTCAACGGAGTACGCTTTCAATTGAGTCTTAAGGAAGTTCTTCAGCTCATCTCGCGGCGGGACATCGGCATGGTCTTCATCCGAGGTGTAAAGCCCGACTCCCCACGCTCTGACGGCCACGGGCAGCGTGCGACTTAAGGGCTCAACTTGCTCATTTCGAAGGAATAAAGCGATCTGTTCAGCAGAACGTCGGGATCCGGAGATCACCGAGAAATGGTCTCTACCCTTCCCTGAACTCATCGAGTTGGCCGTCATGGAGCCGTCGTAATCGAGCGTCACAAAGAGATCGTCAACCGGCGTAGCCCCGACTTCGGCAAATAAGAGTCGGGCCAGGTATGGCGCTCCGTACATCTGTTCGAAAGCCTGCTTTAATGCCGGACTGAAACTGTAGGTCGCCATGCGACGCAAAGACACATCGCTAACCGACCGAGCAAACCCTTCAGTGCTAGCCAGTTCTATGGCCATCATGCGAAGACGCTCGATATCTCCGGGGTGGCCAATTCCTCCAAGAGCAATCTGGTCGTAGACCTCGAAGATTTTCTTACGGTCCTTGCCAAAGGTTAGAAGTAAGACCCCCTCCTGGCAACTCAACGCAAGAGTCGGGCTGCCAGGGGCGAGCTCGTTCTCGATGTATTCGCGCCGATTCGCGATCGCCTCGACCCAACGATACGGTTCATCAATCATGATGGTGAAAGCGTCCCTTGAAACAATGAAGACAATACGTCAAACGGCACGGTAGTGATACCGTCCTGGTTCACGATCTTAACGATGGGGAAGATCTTTCCCAGGCGATCGATCCCACCGGTCGCAGTATCCGACTCTGCCGCGGTGTCCAACGCGCGCAAAGCGATAGTGATCGCCCCTTTCTGGTCCAGCTCTCGCAGCGGCGTTTTTCCCCAGGCGTTCTCATAATATAATATGCTCCGGACAGAAGGCCCGCCGGAACCGCTCGCGGCAAAGTCGGTAGCCTCGAACTGTGCGCCCATCGCATCATAAAAAAAGACCTTGGCTGCATCGTCCGCACCGTGATCATAGGTCGCGAATAAGGGGACCACAACGCCGACCCCTTGCAACACCATGCCCAAGTTGTCTCGTAGGAGCTTGGAAAGCGCGCGTACCTTGCCTTCCACGCTCATCTCCTGTAATTGGCTCCGGCGATAAAACTGGAATGAATGCTCCAGCACGCGAGCCATCTCCCAGGCGGTAGCCGGCGATCCAGCAATGGCCATTACCGAGTGCCGGTCGATCTCCAGGACTTTGTCCGCTCGATCGTACATCACCACATTGCCTGCGGTGGCTCGGCGGTCTCCTGCTACCAGGACTCCGTCAGAAAACTTGAAGGCAAGAACTGTGGTCGCTACCGTTTCTACAACCGGCGGGTGTCCGCTTACAACCGAAGGGTGTCCGTTTGCAGCCGGCAGGTGTCCATTGAGATGATTTTGTTCTCGTAAGGCACCAGAGCGCCGCAGCAAAGTCACGAAATCGCCCGCGTTCGCGGAATTCGATTCAAGCAACTCCATTTTACTGGCCAGTCCGCTGCCGGTAGCGCTTCGACTGGTTCGGATCGACCTTTCGCATCCGCTTCAACAAATCTTTCGTGTCCGGCTTGGAGACATCGGGACTCCGCGGCCCGTCTCCATCCCCTTGCTTAGGTTCCCAAGGTGCCGGTGCTGGTGGTTTTTGCGTCCTCTCGGGCATGTTCCTATAGTACTAAGTTACAAATTGGAAAGCAACTCGGAGCTCGCTCCGGACTCGCCCTATGCTCGCCGGAATGACAGATTGCAGATGACAAATGACAGATATGGAATCTGCGCGCGGTAATTTGTCATCTGTCATTTGTCATGCAGAGCGAGCCTAAGGCGAGCTCTGCTCGCTGGGCGACGGGCTGCCGGAGCCTGGAATTTTCAAGGTCTGGCCGATCTGCAATTTTTTGGCATCCGTTATTTTATTGAGCTGCTCAATATCGTCGACCGTCACCCCGTACTCTTTCGCGATTTGAATTACCGTCTCGCCCTTGGCTACGACATGGCTGCGGACGCCGCCCACTGCGGTTGGTGACGGGTTATCGACACCAACCGTACCCGGAACTGTGGCACTCGGGCTTGCTAGAGAAGCTTTTGGCGCTGGTGCGTTCCCTTTCTCAACTAGGACCCCTTTTTCCTTCAACGTCTCCACCAAGCGAGTGACTTCAGCGGACAACCGGTTGATGCGATCGTCCTGTGATCTCAATTCAGCTTTGATGGCTTCAAGGTCGCCTTGAGTCGATGGGCCACCTTTTTCCTGCGCAGCCAGGAATGAAATGGGCCCCATCATGAATAAGATCGCCGTAGCCAAGCGTTTCCGGTCCATCGCCCATTTTTTTACAACTGTCGGAACCGGCATGCAACCGGTGTTTAGAATATCCAGGAAACTCCGCCAAAGAACCCCCGGCGCGACCCGTACTGGGGCGCGAATACGCCGATACCCGAACCGGTTCGCAGTTCGTAAGCATTGTTGAAGAGATTGGTGATATCAAACCGCACCTGGATTTTGCCGTATTCCGGCAAATTGAAGGTATGGCTTAGCCCCACGTTGAACACCCAATACGCAGGGACTTCGTTTGTGTTCGCGAACCCGCTGCGAAGGCCGTTGCCGTAGAGCATATCACTGTACACGGTTGTGTTCATAAACGAGTACGAGACGCCGGCTGAAGCTGTGTAGCGTTGATCGTGATCGAGAAAAACCCAGTGATTCTGTATGAAGGCCACTTCGTCCGGTGCAAACTCAAATTGCCCGGAGCCGAAGGTTTTGCCGGTACCGCGCTCGAAGCCGAAATTCAGATACGCGTTAAATCCATTCTCCGAATAGTTGGCCGTTACTTCCGTGCCGTATTGGTTGCCTTGCACATAGTTGAACGGGGCAAAAATGAGGGCGGCGCCGAACTGGCCTAAATCCAACAGGTCATGGGCTTCTTTATAATAGGCGTCCACTCCCATGGAAAAAGCGCTGGTGAACTGCTCAATCACGCCTGCGTCAAAATAATCTGCTTTCTCCGGCTGGACCGGTGAACTCAGATTAACTGCAGCCTGATTGGTTGTACCGATGAACTTCGCCAGATCTCGATTAGCCACCAGTTCCAACGGCGGCGGGGTAAAGTATTTAGAATAACCTGCATGCAGTGTCAGGCTACTGGTTGCTTTTAAGACAATATTAACTCGCGGACTAAGCTGATTTGCGTGCGCATATTCATCAAGGATGTCGAATCGGCCGCCGAAGTTAATCGTCAAAGGCGTAAATACATGCCATTCATCTTGTAAGTAGAACCCGTAATAGAGCCCGGTCTTACTGCTGTCATCGGTGATATCGACAGGCACAGGCGAGCTTTGAAATCCGGGACCACCGGGGAAAACCAGGTTGTTGCTATCCGCGACTGCCTTCTCCACTGTCACCAGAAATCCCCCCCGGATAGTATGGGAGTCATTCAACCGCCAAGCCGCGTCAAATTGAACCTCGTTAGAAAAAATATTGTCATTAACCCGGCTAGCTATCCCGTTGAAGATTAGATCACCCTGATTGTCCGGAGTGAATAACGTCTGGCTGAATCGGCTAAATACAGCCAGTTGGAAGGTCAGGTCATCGATAGTCTTTTGGTAGGCAAGCACCGCATAATGGTTCTGCTCGTGCTGATTCTCATTGAGGTTAATGGAGTTGAACTTGTCGGGCGCCGCATTCGCCAGGGTAAATACCGGCGTTTGGTTAGGGTTATTCGGGATTTGAAAGTCTGAGTAGGTGCCGCTGAGCAGCAAGGTAATCCGGCTCGAGTCATCGATGATATAAGAGAGATCCGCAAACAGTTTATATTGGGTGGTACGATCATGAATCGCGTAAGGGGAACCTGTCGTATTTTCAATCCCGAGTGAGTTGGAATCGTAGCTTCCCATAACGAAATAGCTAAATTTTCCCTGCGACCCACCCGCTTCGAAACTCGGGTTGATCGTATCATGAGAACCGCCGTACATGGATACCTCTCCACCGTTCAGATCCGGCCCTTCCTTGGTCTGGATATCGATGATCCCAGTGGTGTAAAAGCCGAACTGGGCCGGTAAGGAGCCGGTGATCAAATCGACATTCTGAACCAGCCGGGTATCAATCTCTTGGCCGAACCCGGAGATCCCTTCCGGAATCAAGACGTCATCGATTCGATATTGGAGGTTGGCATGTTCATCGCGGACATGGAGTTGCCCAAAGGAATCTTGTGCGACTCCCGGCGCGCGCAGAATTACTTGGTTGAAAGAGGCGTTATCGCCTTGGGCTTCGCTCTGGATCTGCGTTTGCCCGATTGAATATTTTGTGGCGCCGAGATCCGGGACGATTTGGTCGCGGGCTTCATTGAGTTGGCCGATCACGGTAACGATATCCAATGGCTGGGCAGATTGATTGGAAGCAACGCCAATTTGGTCGCTTGCCGATGGAGAAGGGCTCGGAGATGCGGCCTGCTGCGCCGAGGTTGGCAAGATCGACCCAAGGAGGAGCAACGCTGCGGCGCCGCTAGCGGACAAAAGGCGTAAATAGGAAAAATGGTTAAGGACAGAAGAAAAAGGATTCATTTAACTGCTCGTGAAAATAGGAGTTGGCGGTTGGTGGTTAGTGGCCGGAAGCCTGCCGCAGCCGACGCGCTGAGCCTCTTACGTCCGGGCGAAGCCCAACGCGTTCCCTACTCGGGGAACGGCGCGATCGTTGATGTGCGCAGGCGACCGGAGGTCATCCATCGCGGAGGGGTGCCTCGCTTTAAGGATTCTGCTCCTAGGAGCTGTGATCAGGCAGAAATAAGGCACGCTCCGCGGAGTACGGGCGGCCCGCGTTCGAACACACGTTGCCCGGCAAACAGCGCCGCAAAAATTTCCGGAGGCGGGCTGGGAGTTTGCCTGAGAAAGATAAATAACGGTCCAGCAACCAAGCTGGGCAGCATCGGAGAGTGCACCAGCCCACCCCCGAGAAAGAGAGTGACTGCGCAATCATGATCCTCATGATCGGCATCCGGATGAATTAACTCATGGAGCTGAGGTGAAACCGTGAGCGTTAAAGCCCACAATACCCCGACGACGAGCAGAGCACCGGTCCAACGCTGACCCGTCTGGATCAGCGGACCGAGCATAGATAATCTCGTCACGCGTCTAGTCACCGGACCCGAGGATAGGAGAGCGAAAACCTTGATGCAAGTTATTTGCAATTAATTCAGCCGCTTCTCTCCCTTCCTTAACACGTAAAGCTCCACTGCCAAATTCTTCTCGCCCAAGACATTGACCAAATCCCTCAAATCTGAGAGAACGGGCGCATGGAAAAAGACCTCGAACACCTGAAGCTACTTGGCATTTTCCACTATATTTGGGGTGCGCTATCCCTCGTCGGCGGCCTCTTCCTGGGAGCGTACTTCGTGGTGATTGGTGTCGTCCTGATGACAAGTCCTCCGAGCTCCAGCTCAACGGAAGAGAGCGGGTCAACGGGCGTCGTTGGCGGGGTTCTGATCGGGATCGGTGTCGTTGCCTTCTTGATTGTGGTTGTTTACGGCATCCTGACACTGATGGCTGGCGGCAAATATCGGAAGCATCAAGGGGGATACTGGTTCCTTTTTATTTTAGCGATCATCACGTTAATTATCGGTGGAATCCCGGGGATCGTGCTTGGGATCTTTTCCTTGATCGTGTTAAGCCGGCCGGCAGTGAAAGCGCTCTTTAAGGGCGAGAGTTTGCCGGGCACCGGGAACGTGCTAGCGACTCCGCCGATCTCGTGAAGAGCTTCGTTCTCGTCCTCCTAAGGAACACGGCGTCGCATGCCCAAGGCCTGGAGGGGAGCCGCTTTACAAGATAGCAGCTCTATCGGTTGCTAGCAGGCGGCTCCCGGGAATGACCCAGCGTAAGGTTTTGCCCATCGCGTCTGTGTTGCTGGGATACAACGGCCCATAGACCTGCCGCACCTCGAGACGTTCCCGGGAGCCGCCTGCTGCTAACCGATAGAGCTGCAATGTTACAAAGCGGCTCCCCTCCAGGCGTCGAGCCACTCTACACGTTGCGCGTTTGCAATTTTTCTGCGTAATTCAGAGCGCTTTCAATTCCGCGATATAGGCGACGCCGTCCTTTGGAAACGCGATCCACACCGAATGAGTATCCGGATCAACCGCCAGCGTATGCGCTCCCTTCGCGGTCTCGACTTCGCCTAACGATTTTGCTCCCTCGACAGTCTCTTCCAAAACCGACAATTTCCCTTGGCCACTGGCACAGTAAATCCGCTGGTTCCCTGGATCGAACGCGATTTGATCGACCCCGGGCGCAATATCAAGTGACTGCAGACAAACGCCGGTGGCGCAATCCATTACCACCAACTTTCCGTTTCCGCCGGCTGAGAATAACCGGCGCGTTTTCGGATCGATCGCGAGTCCGTGCGGTTTTTCGGCCGGTAACGTCGACCAAGTCCGCGCAATGGTGTTCGACGTGGGATCAATCAGTAACGTTACGGGCGTGGACTTGATGTTCTGAAAGAGAGCGTCAAAGACCGGGTCGTACAGAATGTATTCCGGAGCTGTCGGAATCGTAATCGTAGCCACAATTTTCTGGGCGGCGGGATCGATTACCCAGAGATCTTCACCGTCATCATGGTCCACATACACCTTCCCGGTTTTTGGAAAATAAGTTAAGGCGTCCGGCGGTCCAGGTAGATCGACCGATCCGCTTACTTCGAGGGCTCTTCGATCGACCTCGACTAGTTTCTTTTGATCGCTGACGGTGACATAGTAACTGTTGTGGGCAACGTCAATCGCGACACCCTGAGCCGCGCCGGTCGCAATGCTCTTAATTAATTTTCCATCCGGAAGATTGAAGACATCTAAAGATTTATTGCCGGTATGATCAGCCAATAGCCGGTGCAACTGCTGATCCACCTCTAGAAAATCGAAGCCCCCTTTTGTTCCTGGCACCGCCATCGGTTCCCCCAGAGTCAGTGGAGCCGAAACGAGTGAAAGCGGACAAAGCGCGGTACCCAATGCCAAGAGCCAATACTTGACGTTCCGATAAGAAGCCGGTCGCCGGACAATTCGCATAATTTTGGGCGAACAGTACCCAGATCGAGTGCGGTGGGAAGCACGAAAAAAGTAATCAGTAATCAGTACGTCAGTAATCAGTGATGGTTTCGGGCCCGTTATCGGCGCGGGGAGGAAAATACACTCAAATCCAAAGTGAACATTACGGATTACCGTGTGACTGATTACTGATTACTTCCCCTCCCCACCGCACGCAGCCCTCTCGCCCCTTGCGATCGGCCCCCTTCAACAATAGCTTCCCGGCCATGCGTTGGACGTTTGTAATCGCTGCGATTGTCTTGGTATCCACGGCACTGCTGGCGGATCCCATCACGGTCGATACCCTGCCGGGCCCGGTTCACGACAGTTTAAATAACCTTCTTCAAAATCCGCAGGAAGCGGTCGGGAATATCGAGACCTACGAGTGGGGTCCGGCCGTTATTTACAAGATCAGCATCACCCTCAACGGCCAACCTTATCTCGAGGTGCATATCGCCGATACCGGCAAAGTCCTGCGCACTGACGAGAACCCCGATATGGCAGACAAGGACGATGATGACGATAGTGACGCGAATGCCAGCCCCAGCCCCACTAGCTCGCCCAAGGCTCGCTAGTGAATAGCCAATAGCCGATAGCAAAATGGACGGGCCAAGACCCTCGGCGACTTCGCAGGCCAATCCGGAACAAAAGGCGGATTCTGCCGCACCTTGGCTATTGGCTATTGGCTATCGGCTATTCGCTAACGAGCCTAAGGCGAGTTAGCGCGGTCTTCCGGCGAATTCCAGTTCTGGAAAAGAGCAATTTCGCCAGGTGCAACTCTTCGGATATTCACGAGACCATTCTGTTCCAGTCGGCGAGCAAAAGCTTGAACGCTGCGCTCCCCTTGCTGCAAACAGGTGTCTGCAACCGTAGCAGCTTCTACCGGATACACCGCGACCACCGGTTCCAGCTCTTGCCCGATTGCAGGCACCACACCGCAGCCAGGCGCCGCCCCCTGAACCAGCGAGCTCAAGTACTCCGAACTCATATTGGGTAAGTCGACCGCCAGAACGAGCAACCGGTTCGCTTGAGCAACCTCCAAACAACTAAGAATACCGACAAGCGGGCCTCCATTTTCGATTGTATCGGGCACGATTCGAACGTCCGGTGGATAATCGAGATCGCCGGGTCCTGAGATCAACAATTCGACCGGCAAAAGGTCGCGCAAAACGTTCAATTGGCGTTTCCAAAGCGGCATCCGCTCTCCTTGCCAATCGACAAGCAGGAGTCTTTTGTCCCGTCCCATCCGGCGGGAACGTCCTCCGGCCAGAAGAACGGCTGAGAATGGAACCACGGAAACAATAGCAAATAGCAGATAGCAGATAGCAAATGAAGAAGTGGTAGGGCGAAAATCTCGGCGCGCGCGACGGCAGCCACCTTACTGGCTAAACCGCGCCGGATTTGAGCCATGCGTGCGCCTCGTTTTGCCTAGGCGTCACCTTTATAAGATCCGATTCGAGGCCAACGGGAGTGGCACGCCCACGGAACGGCTCAAAACCGGCGCGGGTGAGCCGCAAGTGTAAGCCACGCGATCAGCGCGCCGAGTTTTTCGCCCTACCGGGCTTCATTTGCTATTCTGTCCTCAGGATGAACCGGATTGAAGAGAAATTCGCCGCTCTCAGAGCGCAAAATCGAAGCGCCTTTATTGTATACATTACGGGCGGCGACCCCAGCCTGGAGAAGACCGTTGAGATCGCAGCTAGCCTGGAACGGGCCGGCACTGATATTCTGGAAATCGGTGTCCCATTCTCTGATCCCCTGGCCGACGGAGTCGCCAACCAACTTGGGGCGCAACGAGCTCTCCAAGCCGGAGCAACTCTCCCCAAGCTGCTCTACACCGTTTCCTTAATCCGGAGCAAGATCAGCCTGCCAATTGTCTTATACAGTTACCTCAACCCAATCTTCCAATATGGATTCCCCCAGTTTGAAGAAGACGCCCTTGCCGCGGGCGTTGACGGAATCCTGTTGTTGGATCTGCCTCCGGAAGAGGCAATGGACTCAGACCATGATCACCTGATCCAGCGCATTCGTCTGATCGCACCGACAACGCCAGAAGAACGGATCGAGTCAATCACAAACCGTGCCGGCGGGTTTGTTTATTACGTTTCTCGAGAAGGTGTGACCGGAGAGCGAGATGACCTGGCAGGATCAATCCCTGAACGCATCGGGCAGATTCGAAAACACACTTCTCTCCCCATCGTGGTCGGATTCGGTATCTCGAGCCCTGGACAAGCCGCTCAGGTTGCTGCTTGGGCAGACGGTGTCGTTGTCGGAAGCGCTATTGTGCGCAAAATCGGAGAACTCGGCAACGATCCTGGGCTACCCCAAAAGCTCGTCGATTTTGTGACTCCGATTGCGGAAGCCGTGCATTCTGTGAGGAAACAGTAGTGTGGATCCCACTTACGGAACCAGTTTCGGGAACAGCTTCTTACACTGCTCCGAAATGATCGGGTACTCCCACTTGGTTCCCTGGAAGGCCTTGATCACTCCAAACAACCACAAAATAAAACCTCCGACGTGATATGCCAGGCCCAGCAGTACGACAGAAAGAACCCCCAGGATCGGTATATGTACCAGTATCTGGTCAATGATCACAAGAGCCACCCAGAGCACAATCCAGGTACCGCCGAAAAATATACTTTGCACGGCCCAGTGCCGAACCAGTTGATCCTTCTTTTCGATAAAATAGAAGATAATCCCTGCAATCGGTGGGAATGCGGCGGCGCAAATCCCCGAGGCGACATTGGACGCGAGCCCGGTATCGCTACCAGGATTTGATGGGGGCGAAACAGACATACTGGTGCAAAATCGGAAACTGAGCAGCTAGTTCTTAAACTGAGCCCGCGGGCGCATCGGCTGCGCCACTGGCGGCAGTCTTTGATATACTAACGTAGCAATCGGTTTGGGGAGCCTATGGAACCAGTTTTGGGAACAGTTTTTTGCACTGTGCCGAAACGAACGGGTATTCCCAGCTTTTACCTTGGAACGCATTGATCACGCCCAGAAGCCATAGAACAAAGCCGCCCAACAGGAGAACCAGATAGATCAGACCCAAAAGCAGGACGCCCAAAAACGGAATGTGCACTAGGATTGCCGCCAGAATCGAATAAGCAATCCAGAGGACAATCCACGTACAACCGAAAAATATACTTTGCACCGCCCAGTGCCGCGCCAACGAGTCCTTCTTTTCAATAAAGAAGAAGATAATCCCGGCAAGAGGCGGAAACACGGCGGAAATCCCCGAGGCTATATGGGACGCAAGACCGGTATCGCTATTTGGATTTGAAGTAGGTGAACCAGACATATCGGAATAAGATTGGGAATTAGTGAAAAAGGGGATTGCCCGGTGGATCGTAGGGCGACCCCATAGAAAGTCAAGATTTCGCGTGCTTGATTTATTGGTCGCCGCTAAGTTTCCCGCCCTTATGTTAAGCGCCGGTATTGTTGGGCTGCCAAACGTCGGAAAATCGACCTTATTTAATGCTGTAACCAGGACCCGAAAGGCTGAAGCAGCCAACTATCCGTTTTGCACCATTGAACCGAATCAGGGTGTGGTAACCGTTCCGGACGACCGGTTGGCCCAGCTTTCGGCTCTTTCCAAGTCGCAAAAGACCATCCCGGCTGTCGTCGAATTTGTGGACATCGCCGGTTTGGTAAAGGGCGCCAGCCAGGGAGAAGGCCTCGGTAACCAATTTCTCAGCCATATTCGTGAGGTTGATGCAATTGTTCAGGTCGTTCGCTGCTTCGAAAACAGTGAGATTCACCATGTCAGCGGTACGGTTGATCCGGTCCGCGACATCGAAGTCGTCAACACTGAATTGATCCTGGCCGACCTCAGCACCCTGCAGAAGCGGGGCGAGCGCTTGCAGAAACAGGTAAGGGCTGGAGATAAACAAGCTAAGGCTGAGGCAGCCTTGATCGAGAAGCTCTTGCCAAGCCTCAACAACGGGTTGCCTGCTTCAGCCATCTCTCTGTCCCAGGAAGAAGGGGATTTGTTGCGTTCCTTCTTTTTATTAACCGCTAAGCCGACGATTTTTGCCTGCAATGTGGCAGAAGCCGACTTGGCCGCGATGCTCTCGGAAAAGGTCTCACCGTCCGGCTATGTGGCTCAGGTCAATCAGTACGTCCAAACCCACCTCAATACCGAAGCCGTCGTAATCAGCGCCCAAATCGAAAGCGAATTGGTCGATCTAGACGCAGCAGAAGCCACTGAGTACCTGGCCAGTCTCGGTTTGAAGGAGACCGGGGTCGGAAACCTGATTCGTTCCGTCTATCATCTGCTTGGCCTACGCACCTATTTTACAACCGGTGAAAAAGAAACCCGGGCTTGGACCATCCATGCTGGAGATAAGGCGCCGGCTTCAGCTGGGGTCATTCATTCCGACTTCGAACGCGGCTTTATCGCAGCGGAGACGGTAAGTTTTGCCGACTTGATCCAGTTGGGCTCGTTCGCAAAATCACGAGAAGCGGGCAAGCTGAGAATCGAAGGAAAAGAGTACGTGGTTCAGGACGGCGACGTGATGGAGTTCCGGTTCAACGTTTAAGAGAGGACAACTGGAGGGGAGCCGCAACGGTCGCCATACTCCAAGGTCTTATCGCCGTCGTCCTCGAGAATTTGTGAATGCCGGACGAGCTTGTGGATACCCACCGCCTGGAGGGGAGCCGCTTTATAAGTCGGCAGCTCTATCGGTTCGCAGCAGGCGGCTCCCGCGAACGGCCGCTGGTAACGTTTTGTCCAGCGCCTCCGTTTTTTCGGTCACTCCTTACCACGCCGCGACCATAGACCAGCGACGCGATGGGTCATTCCCGGGAGCCGCCTGCTGCCAACTGATAGATCTGCCACACTGTAAAGCGGCTCCCCTCCAGTTACGTGTATCCCCCTGCGTTTAAGCGTGAGTTTCCCGGGAGTTGTATTATAATCAGGCACCACGCAATACTAAATAAACCCACTGCCTCACCGCTCCAACGTTCCGATACTTCGCTACCCAAACACTCCATTTATTTAGCTGTTCCATGCTTTCCCACGACCGGCGCGTCCTATTTACTACCTGCCTGCTGGTCCTCTTCGCCCCTTTTTCCGTCCGAGCCGAGTCTCTCCTCTCGCCACTCAACCGTGCGATCGAGCTAACTAAACACGGCGAGAATCTTGGTCTCCAACAGAAGGTCGATGACGCCAGCGCCGCGTTCGACGAAGCCAGCACTCTCTGGCAAAACCTAGCCGATCAAAATCCTAGCGACGTGGTGGAGCGCCAGAGTTTAGCGTCTTGCTATGAAAAATTTGGCGATATGTTGGTAGGTAATAACCGTCCGGAGCGCGGACTCGCTAAATATCAGAAAAGCTTGCAAATCCGGCAAGCGTTGGCGAATCAGGACTCTGGGAATCCAGACCGGTTACACGATTTAGTCGAGAGTCTAGCCCGAATCGGTAGAGTTTCGATTTTACAGCATCAACTATCCAATAGCCTCCTGTTTTACCAAAAGGCATGTGCGGCCGGCGATCGTTTAGTGAAAAACAACCCGCAAAACTATCTCTGGGCCAGTGAACAGGCGATAAATCAAAATTGGGTCGGAGAAGTTCTGCTTTTACTGAGCAGTTATGACGAGGCAGCCGACGCTTATGGCCTGATCGTTAACACCGTCAAAATGTTGCCCGAGGCCGCGCAGACAGACCTAAGCTGGTTAGTAGAGCTAGCGGTTAATTTGGATGATGCTGGTGCACTGATCGTGACGAAGGGAAAGCCGGAGCAAGCACTACGGATCTTTGAGGTTGCCAGAGATCTGCGACAACAATTAGTGGATCGCGATAGCACTAGTAAGGATTTCAAACGAGACCTTGCGGTCGGCTTAGGAAACATCGCTACCCTGTTGGTGGCACGCGGTGAACCCCTGGAAGCAGTACCTGTCTGCCAGGAAGCGGTCGATCTCCTCGATGCGATCAACGCCGCCACTGATGACGGCAGCAGAGCTCAGCTCGCACTAGGAAACGTCCTCGAACAGTATGGGCTGGCCACCGAAAAATTGAACCGATATGACGAAGCCCTGGATCACTTCGACCGGAGCGCCATCGTTCTAGAGAAAACCCAGGCTAAGCTGACTGCCAGCGCTGACGTAAAACAGACGCTATGCCGGGTCCTATCCCGGTTTGGCTCTCTCCTGGTGATTAAGCGTCGCTACTCTGACGCTCTCGACGTATACGAACGAGCCCGCAATATTCTGAATGCTGCCTACCAGGCGAATCCGGCCGACCCGACTTGGGGCATGGAATTGACCGTCGATCTAGAAGCAATTGGCTTTGTATTTTCCGCCCAGCAAATGGCGATCCAAGCCGTTAACTCGTACAAAGAGGCAAGCACCATTTTAGGGAAGCTGCGCCAACTTCATCCTGAGAACCATGAGCTCGATGAGACCTTTGCCGGTACCGAGCTCGCTTTGGGTAAACTTCTTCGGGAGCAAGGCGAAGCAAAGGATGCCCGTGTCGCCTTCGAACAATGCAGCCAGATCTTGTTTCGTCTTCGGGAAACCGGCCAACTCGACGACCAAGGTGTCACTTGGCTCCACGATGCGGACATGCAATTGAGGCAACCGTTTTAGGGCAGCTCGCCTTAGGCGCGCTGCAGGAGCTAGGAGCTAGTATTACTTTGTTAAGTAAATGCTTGCAGAACGCGAAGGATTTGGTAAAACCGAAGCTGAGTGCGGTGGACCAATCGAGATTTGAAGCGGAGTGGAGAGGAGTTTGAGAGCTTCATGAGCGCGATCGT